>Ga0123353_10004956_pt1 | contig 17346 bp, 12 predicted proteins | sample TergutLab28metaG_3_FD_92763 | JGI IMG/M metagenome (GOLD analysis project Ga0123353, IMG submission 92763) | Labiotermes labralis P3 segment gut microbial communities from Petit-Saut dam, French Guiana - Lab288 P3 | ecosystem: Host-associated > Arthropoda: Insects > Digestive system > Gut ...
CGAGGGTGTGCCATCGGGATTTATCATGCCAATACGCATAAACAACTCCTGCAACGACTGCATCACCCCTGGGTGGTCTTGGTATTTCGTTGCCACATAATGTATGACATCATGCGCCGCTTGAGTGTTTCCTTGTATCAACCGCAACATAATTTCGTGCAAACACCATGCCGCATCGGGAATGTCCTGCGTTGCCGACTCGTTTTTCGCCCGTTCGACCCAGAGCAACGCTTCTTCCAATTCCCCGTTCACTTGTGAATTAGTAATCAACGCTTCAAACGCCATAATTCGCGTGGTAAACTCCATGGAATCCATCGGACGGTTGAGCAGTTCCTTGGCAAATCGAACGGTTGCCCGATGTTCCTGCATTCCCATGACAATTTGCAATCCGCCTGCAAGAATGTCTGTTGATAGTTTTTCCACATCGAAGCGATGCCAACGCCAAACCGGATATGAATCCAATACAGCCAGTGGGTCTGCACCGGCAGAGTCGTTCGGCACAACGATGGTGTCTTGCGTCGGCAATCCAAGTCGTGATCGCAGAATTTGGGGCGTGTCCTCCACATTTGTGCCCAGCCACAATTCTATCGTTTGAATGATTGCCAAGAGTGAAACCGTATATTTCGATTCCTTTGCCGCCTCGCTGGGAGTTTTTCCATCGAGCAAACCGAGCGGCAGGGCAATCCACTGGTCGATAAAAGATGTTACAAAATAACCGCGAGATAACTTCTTGAGCGTTTCCGTGTCGGGACGTTGCTCTGGCGGCATGAAGAAAGTGCATTCAGCCAACATTCTTGTTCGGGAAGTGGTCGCACTCTTCTCGGAAATTGTACCGGGAAACTGCCCGAGATCGCCGAGGACATCGCGAATTTTTTGTTCAACAATTTCTTGTTCTTCCGTGAGAAGAGCGGTAACGGCAAACCGTGCTTCTCTATCCGTTTCTTTGCCGAACAAAAAAGCAACCGTTGTTTGCGAGGCGACGTTGTCTAAAGTCAGTACCGCTTCCGGCGGAGGAATGGGGCGATCCAGCACCACGAAACATCCTCTCGGCGGGGGAGAAATCGGCATGTGTTGCATGTCCAAACGATAAAACAGCGGAGCGGACAGTAGTTTTTCCAGTGCCTTTTCGGTGTCCGTGATGACATATTCGATGGTATGCAAATCCGTTTGGTCGCCAAAGGGATCAGGCGTGAAAAACAACCGAGTTGTTTCGGCATCGGTGGCATCTTCTATTGACGTGTTCGGCAGTGAAGCATACGTTTTTAGTGCTTCGCAACCTTTTTCATTGTCCAAAAGCCAAAAAAGGAGGATCGCTCTATTGTGCCAAATTTCTGACCATGAATCGGCATACTGCGTGAGCGATTCCAACCGGGTGAGTGCCTCTTTCCACCGCATCAACCGAACGAGTACAGTAATTTCTTCGAACTCTTTTTTTCCCGGAAAGTCATCGGGACAATCGTAGTGAAAAGCCCAGTCGCGCAGAAGGAGCGGAAACTCGGTTTCCCCGGTGGCGCGGTAAAGTAGCATATTTGCTGGTTCGGCCATAGCAGGTATCTCTTTGAGGACATGTCCGATAGCAACAGCCGGTAACACGAGTTTGGCGAGCAATAAGTATGTGGCAACTTGCAGACTCGCATTGAGCAACGTGCTGTGAATGGTATCGGCTTTTGCCCGCTCGAACGCATCGACGAGAGTCGAAACGGCAAGTTTAGGATTGCCGGTAACGACAAGGGCAAGAGCGTATTCCGCAGCAGCGACGGGATTGTCCGGTTCTTGGGCGTGAAAACGCTCCGCCGTCTCACGTGCCTCTTGCCAACGGTTTTCTGCTCGATAGACGGAAAGTTTCGCTGCCGTAAGACATGCACAGTTCGGATGATCCTTTTCGAGTGTCTCAATGTACGAAAGACATGATCCGCTTTGTCCCGATTGGAGAAGCCGTCCGACTTGTTCGATTTCTTTAACCATATCGGGACAGCAGAAACGGATTTTTTTATCTCGTCCGCCGGGACAGAGAGCGTAAGGATCGAAGGGCATATTCAAGTGGAAAAACAGGCAGTAAACGGGTCATTGTAGCGAAAAATACGGAGAGTACAATAGAGATGCTATGTTCCCCTCAGTCGATATTGGTTTTGTCTTTGCACTGCATCAAGAATCCGTAGGGATTTTGGATCGGTTGAAACATTCCAGAAAAACTCGCGGCAACGGTTGGACATTCCACACCGGAAGTGTCGGCGGCTTCTCGATTACCCTTGTATTGTCAGGAGTGGGACAAAACAATGCCGAAGAAGCGACCAAAATTTTAGCGGATGTGTTTGCGCCAAAAATGATCTGCTCGGCTGGCTACGCCGGGGGGCTTTCTTCACGACTCAAACAATTTGCCCTTTGCGTTCCCGAACAGGTTCTTCGGGAATCTGATGGGCAAGCACTTGATCTGTCCAGTCCGATTCCGCGAAAGACGGTGCCGATGCTGAATAAGTTTACGCTGCTTACGGCGAATGACGTAGTAGAATCGCCGGAACAAAAACGAGCACTCTACGCACAAACCGGAGCGGAAATCGTTGATATGGAGACCTTTGCCGTTGCCGATGTTTGCCAAAGCCGCGAAATTCCCTTTTTGGCGTTTCGTGTGATTCTCGATACAGTAAACGATCCGATACCAAAGGACATAAAACTAATTCTGGACAACATGGGTAAGGGAGTCTCCAGGTTCACCGGTGCCCTACTGGGAAGCGTGTGGTCGCGTCCTTCGGTGGTGCTCGATCTTGTTTCCTTGAAACAACGTGCCTTTACTGCTACCGAACGTCTTGCCCAATTTGCCATTGCCGAATTGCTCCGACGGCAAACCCTTGCGGAAAAACCCTATTTGCTTGAAAGGGACGGGACATGAATCACTGTCCCACAAACCGGATCGAATTCCGCACCGGCTGATTCGGAAAATAGACCTTCGGTTTGATGACGACCCCATTGGAATAGACCAATCTTGGAGTCCCCACTCGGCTTGGTACGACCTGCGGAACAAAAACCGGCACGGCAAACGTTTGAACGACCGGCGCAGGAGCGGCGGTCAGAGATACCCCGGTGTAAACGATGGTCGGTGCTGTAACGGTACGCACTGGCACCCCCGTAAGAAAATAGATATACGAGACCGGAGCCGCTGACGTTGGGGGGACTGTCGTTGGAGGTGGAGTGGACCGTGGCTCCGTCCGTGCAGGAACTGGTACCGGCGGCGGAGGAACATTAGCAGGGGCTTTCTGTGCGGAGACATTTTGGGTGACAGGAACCGAAATATCCGCCGACATGTTCTCCGGCGGCAAGAGCGATGAAAACGATGCCGCTCGATCGTGAAGAATCGAGGGAGTTTCCTTCTTACCCAAGGGGAGCCAGTGTACCGACAGAACGCCTACCAAAATAAGCGATGCCAAAATTGCGATATAAGTCTTTTTCGCCATATTCCACCTCTAACCAAAGCGTAGCACGCAGATGAACAAAGTCAAAAAAAGAAACAGGGAAAAACTGAAAAACCAGACGTTCTCCACCCCGGTTCTTCGGATTATAGTAAATATTCTGGTGAAAGTAAAGAGTAGCGGTTCGACAGGGTGTGAAATTGACGAGTGTACCCTAGTGGAAACTGACCTGCTCTTGTACCCTTGTATTTTGGTAAAATTGCTTTATCATGGGGTGGTAGTTTCGGAAGGCGAAAGTATGCCGTTTGTTTTTTTACCTAAACTCCCATAATACTATGAAGAACACCATTGTCATTTTTACGATGGTCATTGCACTTGGTTTCGTCATTGGCTGCGGCGACAGTGCTCCTGCCCCAGCGAAATCTACCATCCCGGCAACCGCAGACGTTCCTGCCCCCGAACACGATCATGACCACCATGACCACGCAGACGGCGGAAGTCACTGATTTTACCCGCGGATTCCTCGTTTATTGATGACGAATCCCCTTTGGAGTGGTCGTCCTTCACACCCCTTTGAACAACCCCATTTGGATACACTAACTTATGACCAAAAAAGAAATTGTCCGTACCATTTCCGAAAAACTCAATCTGACGCAGTTGAAAACGAAGGAAATCGTCCAAAACGTGTTCGACTGTATTGCTGAAACGCTCGTCGCGGAAAGCCGGATCGAGTTGCGAAACTTCGGGGTCTTCGAAGTCAGGAAGCGGGCGGCTCGAAAAGCACGAAATCCAAGGACCGGCGACGAAGTGTTGGTCAAGGAAAAAAATGTCGTCGTCTTCAAGTCAGGGAAAGCATTGGAAGATGCCCTCCAAGAAAAAATGAAAAAGCGGAAACGAAAGTAGGTTCTTTTATTCCGCTTCAATCACAATTGCGCCGTCCGTGAAGGTGCTACGTACTTCGTAGCCCTGTTGCCGGAATTGCTCCAGCAACTCAGGTCGATATGTGAGTTTGCCGGTACTGAAAATCAACGTTTTCGGAGTCGCCCATTCCAAAAGGCGATCTGCTTGCATCGAACGCCCCCCATGATGCGGCACCATGACAATTTCCGTATGCACCGGTGCCCCTTGTAAAAACGCAGGAGTTTCTCTGCTGTTCAAATCGCCCGGCAGAAGGATGCCCACTCCGCGATGCTCTATGCGCACTACCAAACTCGTAGCGTTCATGTTTTCCCGCTCTTCAAATCCCACCTTCGGCGGATGGAGAATCGCCGATTGCGGAAGCCCATATTCCGTTAAATCGTCTCCCTCGCCGACGACCCTAATCGGAATTCGCTTCGCTTCCAACTTTGCGATCAACTGCGACCACGATCTTCGATCCAACTCGTTTTGAACTTCCGCACAGTAAGGAGAAATCAACACCGCTCCTATCGAAAAGCGATCTGCCAACAATGGTACGCCGTTACAATGGTCATTGTCGGGATGCGAAATCAAAATTGCATCGATGTGCATTTTGCCGAATTTCCAAATCGCCTTACTCATCGAATCCGCCGCGTATTGTGGCGATGTCAGCGAGCCCACATCGCAGATAATCATTCGGCAATCCGGTGTCGTAATCAGTACACTGTTACCATGTCCGATAGACAGTGCCGTAAGCGTCAGTCTGTCTGATTGCCAACGTTCATAGTTCCGATAGTATCCTGCGCCAATGCCGATGAGAATCCAAATAATCAAAGCGGAGAGCAGGATTTTCCAGTGCGGACGGCGAATCGGCAAAAATGTAAAGACGGCGAAAACAGTGTAAAATCCGAGATTCCACCACCATGGCGGACCCGGCACCCAATAGTACACGCCGAAACGGTGAAACCATGCGATTATTTCTAAAAGCAACCAAAAGGACCAATCGGTAACAAAACCGAAAATGTTACCTACCAGGGGAACCTGTCCGATCATAGCCGTTACGACACCACAGGACATTGCCGGTGTCAGCGGGAGCCAAATCAGCGTGTTCACCAAAACCGCCACAGGCGTGAAAACGTGGATGTTGCTCATCAAAATCGGCATGGTGAAAAGCCAGAGAATCAAACTGATAAAAAACATCTCCCCGATTCGACGCAAAAATTTGCGGACTCGGCGAAGCCATCGCCATGAAGACAATTCGATTTGCTCAATATCCTGCAAGGTTTTCAATTCGGTAGCCGAGGGTTTTGCGGGATAGAATACAAAGGTTGATTTGAGGAAGGGCATCCACAGAAAACAGCCCACCGCAATGAAAGAAAGTTGCGCCCCGAATTGAAAGAGTTCCGACGGTCTGAAAAGCAATACGACGAGTGCCGATGCACACAGCACATTCACTGCGGGCAATGGTCGATTCACATAAAGCGCAACAGCCAACGAACATGTCAACGCCACTGCTCTGATGGCAGGTGGTCGAACATCCGTGAGAAGCAAATAGAACAAGACAAAGGCAATCATCAACAGGGCAGTGGTATGCCGGGAGAATCGTAACTGCCATAAAAACCAAGCGGCAATACCGGCGATCAAGGTAACGTGCAATCCCGATATTGCCAAAAGGTGCATCGTGCCGGTGTTGATCATGCTTTGTCGGGTTTCGTCATCGACGGATTCCCGAACACCGAAGATCATCGCTTCGGCAAGGGGAAACGTTTGCGGACTCAAATGCTTTTCGAGATTGCCCAACGCAGTACGTCGAATGGATTCGAAGCCGCGTCTCAAAGAAAACCAACTACTCTCCAAAAGCGAGGCGGCACTTTTATCGGCACAGCGGAGTAAGGCGCGGGTTCGATGTCCGCGAAGGTAATCATCGTAATCATAGTCGCCGGGATTGCCTGGTCTCGACGGCGACATAAGTTCGCCGAATAGTTGCAGGCGATCTCCGATACGGTAACTTCGGCAATCGTCGTAAATGTTGACCAAGACGTTGCCATTGATGGGAATCCAATCGCGTCCATCCCGGAGTTGTTCGGCACGGAGCGTGAACAGGGTTCGTTCGGAGGTATCAAAGATTTTTCCCGGTTCGGGCGGCGGTTTGGGATAGAATCGCGGCATTTCGGTAACGGTTCCAATCAATGCGGCGGGCTGCGCAAGAGCGGGGGGCTTATGCCCACCGACAAGTCCCACCGCATAACACCCAATATCGTTTTCAGTAAAGCGATACCAATGAGCGTGATGCCAAAACCCGAAGAAGGCAGCGCAGGCAAGGAGAATCAAGGGGTAGCGGTGTTGTGCCCATTTGTACAGGGCAAACCAAGCGGCAAGAGTAGCGAAACAGAGAAATGCCCAGTGAAAAGCGGATGGTGCGAGAAAACGATCCGTCAAAATCCCTACGATGGCGGCGAAGAGCAACGGCGGCAAAGGCTGATAGGGAATCTTCATCGGCATGCGAAAATTGTAGTGTGAAAAGCCATGCCGGTCAACGGGAACATTTAGCCAGTACTCCGATACAGATCCCGGAGAGTGGGCTATAAAAACCATCAATCTATGGTACAATACCTGCGAACGAATGGAAAAATTACACAAAAAGTATGTCGGGAGAACATCTTGATCTTGTAAGCGAACCGGAAGGAGCGAGTCCTGAAGTTGCGACACCAGAGCCGGTTTCCGAAATAGATCAACTCCGTCTCGAACTTGAAGAGGCAAAGAATCGCGGACTACGTGCCTTGGCTGATTTGGAGAATTATCGCGCCCGAATCAACCGCCAGATGGCGGAAGAACGAAAGTATGCGAGCATCGATTTCATGCGGGAACTTTTGCCCATTTGGGACAACATAGGTCGGGCATTGGAGGCGGTTTCCATTTCACATAACCTCGAATCGTTGGTCGAAGGTGTCCAAATGGTACATCAGCAGTTTTTGGAGGTATTGAAAAAACACCACTGCGAAAAAATTGAGGCGAAATTTCAACTGTTTGATCCAAACTTTCATGCGTCGGTGGCGCAACTTCCGAGTGCGGAACATCCGGCGAACACCATCATTGAAGAGGTACAGGCGGGTTTCCGACTTTTCGACAGGGTAGTCCGACCGAGTCAAGTTGTTTTGTCGAAAACAGACGATCCCCTTGCCTGTGTAAGTTGAGCAGTGCTAAATGTTTCCGGCTCGTTACGTTTGGGGGCTATTCCCGCCGCCCTTTTTTTGTAGAATGACGCAATAAACAAAAGAGGAGACGGACATCTTCGAGAAATATGAATCTTCTTTACAATCGGTTCCATCGAGTCGGCGTTTGCAAATAGTTATCATGGCAACAGGTGCATTTGCCGTTCCATCGATGCAGATATTGTGCGGATCCGATCTCTTTGAGATTGTCTGCCTCGTATCGAGTCCATTGCGCTACAATAAAAAAGGCGATCCGATTGTTACCCCTGCTCGGCAAGTGGCTGCTGAATACGGTATTCCTATTACCGAGGAGGAGAATATCAATTCCAACGAATTTTTTGAATTTCTCTACTTGGTGCGTCCCGACTTGATTTTTGTCTGCGATTTTGGACAAATACTTTCCAAGCGAACATTGTCCGGTTCGCTACTTGGCGGGATCAATTTGCATGGTTCGCTTTTACCGAAGTTTCGCGGTGCCGCGCCCGTCCATTGGGCAATTCTCACAGGAGAACAATACACCGGCGTGAGTATCATTCACATGACACCGCAAATTGACGCTGGACCGGTCATTGCGCAGAGTCCGCCGATTCCCATTGACCCTTGTGAAACGGTGGTCTCACTGGAAGAACGTCTTGCTGAATATGGTGCGGAGTTGGTATTCAATACCGTCTCCAAAATGGCACATGGCGAAACAGTCCGCATTATAGAACAACTTCACGACCGGGTTTCAAAGGCTCCGCGGTTGACAAAGGAGAGCGGCTTCGTTTCTTGGGATCGTTCATCGCGTGATATTTTTAACCATTTCCGGGCGACGGTTCCTTGGCCTCGGTCTTTTACCGATTGGCATCGGGATAACAGTTCGACACTTCGTTTGATTTTTGGCGGGATGATCCCCCTGGATGATTCGCTGTTGGAAATAGAACTCGAAGATTGCAATCGTTCTTTATATGTTGCCCCGGTTTTGCACGATGCCAAACTGGACAATTTGGCGGAATTGATGGCATCATCGGAAAATGTTCCCCTCAAATCTCGTGTGTCGCGTTCACGTCGTCCAGAGTGGTGGAAACCGGGAATCGTAATCAGTGCTGAGGGGAGCGATTTGATTATAGCGGCGGAGGAAGGTGCAGTACGGATTGAGCAAATCCAACCGGCTGGCAAAAAAATGATGCCCATCCATGATTTTTTACTAGGCTATCCCATAAAGCAAGGAGACTGGTTCGGATCGAAATGACTCTTTCCCACAATACCCTATTTTGTGAACTCTTCTGTCAAAATGGCAGTTCCCCGGCAATAACAAACAACGAATTTTCGTTGCAGAGTTTTTTACTTTTTTCAAGATTGTTAAGGATTACACAGAACTAGAGTTTTTCGATTACGTTCTTGTTTGTTGCCAGCAATTTCGTCAAGAAATTTTGCTTCGGCTTTTTTTTCTTCATCCTGATATACTTCATAGTGTTTCTCTTTTAACTTTTGGACGCTTTTGAGTTCTTGGCTCGCTTTCAGAACACGGGCGTGGTGGAATTCGATCTCTCGGTCAACTTCCTGTATGTACTCCGTTATTTTTTCTTGGTTCGCACGGAGGAACATCTCCTGTCGTCGAAAACCAATCAGGTGGTTTACGTTAACCGTTTGTCCTTCCTGCATTTGACTTCGGACAGCGACGAGCCCCTCTGCAAGTTGTTCTTCCAGTATTTGCATGGCTTCTTCGGCTTTACGCCGCTTTTCATACGCCTGAGCCAGTTCGGCTTGGCGTTCCTTCAATTCGTAATCACGAATGGTTATCTGCGATTCATGGCGGAATTTGAACATGGGTATGTCTATTTTAATGCGTTTGCCGATTCAGTCGGGCGGCTTCCACGGGTAACAGGATTTCCATGCCGGGTCTCAAATCCCGAACGTCTTGAAGACGATCATCGTTCATGGCAAGAATCTCCCGCCATCGAGTTGAATCCTTTAACTTATCCGTTGCCAATCGGAAAACCGTATCCCCCTCCTGAACGGTGTAACGAATTGCTGACCGGCGCATTTCCGATTGGCGATTGCGGAATGTTACCCCTCCTTCACCGCCTACCGGTCTCGATGAATCACTCCGATAGGCTGGTCGCGCCTCTGCGAAAACGGGCTTCGGAGCATTATTTTCTAAATCGGAAAGCATCGCCTCAATGTCTTGGGAGTGGGGGCTCAGTTCGTTCGGCAACAAACCTTTGAACGCATCGGCGGCACCACCGCTCAATAGATTTCCTTCGTTCACTTGTGGGATCATCTCCGATGCAACCATTTGCGGAGCCGATTGCCTGGGTGCTGTCTCTCTCGGAGTAAAGCGCAGTGCCGGTTCGGCTGTTGCCGGTGTTGCATCAAACCGTAGTTTCGTCGGCTCTGTTGTCCCAGCGGGGACTTCGGTTCCACTGCTCAATTCCCGGAGTTGTTCCCAGAGTTGACTGTCAATCGGCAGACCACCCGGCAACGGTTGAACAGCAACAACGGGTGCCGCCGTTACCGGGGCATCTTTCGGAATGGCAGGGACGGATTCGTTAGGATACATGGGTTGAACCGGCGGGGATTCGGCAGGAGAGGTTACTGGAGCGGAAGGAGCAACCATTGGAGAATTTTTGGAAACCACTGGAACGGTTTCCATGGGGGACACCGTATGAGGCGGAAGAACTTCAATAACAGGCGGCAGGACATCTTGTACCGTACCCGAGAACGGTATCTGCGGAACAATTTCTCGGACGGGTTTAGGAGTGTCAGGGATCGTTTGCTCAACAACCGGCGGAGGGACATTTTGTATCGTACCCGAGTGCGGAATCTGCGGAACAATTTCTTTTACGGGTCTAATGATCGGTATCGTTTGCTCAATGACCGGTTGCGGAATGGAATTTGCCGCTGCCGGCGGAGCGGGAGCATCGCTAAACGGCGGACTAGACGTTGTCCTGCGAGCCTGTCTCCGTTGAGCATAATTGGAAGCAACCGGAGCACTCACCGATGCTTCCGCCGCCAAGGGTTCAGTAACGGTCGGGGTATCCAACGCAACAAGCGGCTGCAACCGTGGCGGTTCGGCAACTCGAACAGACTCAAGCGGTTGTAATGCTAATAACGTTTGCGTGGGGGCATCAGGAACAGTCTCGGCAACGAGAGCCAGTGGTTCTGCGGCAACGGTTGACAGTGCCCCAAAGGGATCATCGGCAACGGCAACCGCCGGTACTGCCGGTGTCGATGCAGACGTGGCAAAAAATGGATCGTCTCCAAAGAGGGAGGACTCTTGCGGAGCAGGAGCATTCACTACACTCTGGTCTCTACCGTCTTCCTCTTGCAGGGTGGTCTGTGCACCGGGTCCATCTGGTTCCGTAGATGCAATTTCTACTGACTTTTTGGAACCGGTGAACGATTTGACGGCGAAATAACCGCCTGCAAGAATCAGTACGGCTACCGCAATGGCGGCACTTTTAATCCCAATACTCCACCATCGTGACGAAACGAGTTCGTCCTCGTCGTATTGTTCCTGTGCCGGAAAAACGTTGATTTTACTCTCAGGCTTGGTACCGGCTTTGACGGTGTCATTCTTTGTGTTTGCCTCTGTCGGTTCAGTTTTCTCGTCGGAATTCCAGCGGATCACACAATAGGAAGGAATTTTCCGTAGTCCGTTCCACGTCCACCATGTGATTGATCGGCACCACCCCCAAGTTTTGGATACCACTGATTTCGAGAATGCTGTTGCTTTGCACCAGTATTCTGTGCAAAATACTCCGATTCTGTGAAAGATTGAAGGCGAGTCCTCGCCGTCGTCATCATCCAGGTCTTTAATGACCACTTTGGAATTTTGCGGCGCAGCAGGGACTTTGCTTTCGGTCCCCTCACGTCGGACTTCCTGAAAATCAGGGATTTCTGCCAGTCGAGGTCTGTCTCGTTTTGACATTGTGGACTTTTGGGGTTAACCCTTCTCCTTCGTTATATCGTCAGGAGAAGGGTACAAATTTTTCCCAAACAAGGAAAGAGGGATTTTTTAGTTTCCCGATGAACGAGACAAAATTACTTCATTCCCGGAAAATTATACGCCGGATTCGCGGGATCGAAGTCCGCATCGGTCAGTTCCACGTTGATCTTCAAATTCTGATATGTGTACGCTTCGCTCAGTTTTGGTTTTTCACTCTCTTTGCGGGGCCACTCATACGACTCATAGCGAATCGGCAGATTATGTTCTCTGTCCACGTAGATGAGAGCAACATGGTACAAGAAATGCGGGCGCGGCACCGGGTGCGTAACCTGGATCAACGTACACGCACGTCCGCTGACCTTGACCCCTTCGGTATAGGTAACGGTACATTCGCCGACTTTGACATCTTTGTGACCGACTTCCAGCAACTTATCAATGAGATTGAGGATTCCCAGTTCGGTAATCGGGTATTTGTTACCCCGCATGGCGAGGAACCCTTCGGGATCAAGTTTTTGCGTTCCGAACAACTTCTCCGCTCCAACGCCGTGACAAACGATCTTGTTATCGCGTTGCCCTTTAACATAAATTGCCTGCTGACCTCTCATTTTTTGCGGGAGTTGGAATTTGAGATAGACGCTGAATGGTTGATGTCGGACTTTAACCTCCATCACTTGGGCTTCCTGCACCTCACCGTTGATATTTTCTTGTTTTACCATCGTGGCGGTATAGTCCCGAATGGCAGCAACATTCGGTCGTTCCTTCTCTGCCCAACGAATAACCGGTATTAAAGGATGCTGTACAGAATCCGTGGCAGGGACATTTCCTGCTACTCTTGGAACCTCTGCAGCGGGTGAGGGAGCAACCCCTTGGCACAAAGCCGACACGCCGCCAAACAATACACAAACGGCAATGCCGCGAGCCATTCTCGTTAACACTTTGTTCATCCCGTCACTCCTTTCTCGAAATTTACCCAAAAACGACACGTCTTACGTTGACATCGGCACAAGTCAGGGAGGAAAAATGCCGTTTTTCGACATTTTTCTTGAAAAACGCCGCACGATACTTACGCTTCGGAGTTTTTCTGCTATACTTTGCCCATCCTAACGTTGCCCATGTTAACATTTTCTGCGATTTTGCGGAAGAGCAATTTTGATGAAATTTTCCGATATTGTCGTAAAGCCGATTATTTCTGCCCCTTTCCAGGAAAACGGCTATGTTGTCCATCGAAAAAACGAATCGGAGTGTTTTGTCGTTGATCCTGGTCTGGAACCGTGGAGTTTTATAGAATTCCTGAAAAAAAAGGAATTTACCCCCGTCGCCCTTTTGATTACGCATGGACATGGCGACCACATCGGCGGACTCGTGGCGATCCGCGAAAAATGGGAATCCGCTAAAATCTATGTTGGAGAACTCGACAGCGAAAAATTGACCGATCCAGTACGCAACCTTTCGGCAACATTTGGAATCAGTCTTACAACCCCAGTGGCGGATGTTCTCCTTCGGGACGGCGATAAATTGGAATTGGCGGGAATTTCCCTCGAAGTCCGGCATGTGCCGGGACACTGCAAAGGGCACGTCGTTTATTGGATTCCTACCGAACCAAAAGGGATATTGTTTGTCGGCGATGTCATTTTTCAGGACAGTATTGGACGTAACGACTTCCCCGACAGTGAACCGGCAGTCCAGATACCGATGATTCGGTCGAAAATCCTAACGTTGCCTGACGACACGGTCATCTATCCGGGACATGGCAACTCGACAACTGTCGGAGCGGAAAAGCGGAACAATCCGTTTTTGTAAAAAAGTGTTTTGGGAAAAGATGTATGGCTTTCGCAGAAAAGCGGTACCTTATTTTCATGCCATTTTCATGCCGTTTTGAGAGTATCACTTTTTGTCAGTGCAATCCCCTCTATTTCGACGAGTAATTCTGGACGGCAGACATCCGCAACGGTATAAATCGTCGGCACCTCCGGCAACCGCCGTTCGCAAACTTGCCGAATCGCCTCAAACTCCGACGCTCGTTTGACATAGACCCGAACACACTCCAAATTGTCGAGACCGCACGAAATTCCCGAAATACCATGCCGGGCAAGGTTTTCACCGTCTATCAAGGCGGCAATATTGTCCAATGTTTGCTCCGTTTGCTTCACCGGGTCTCCCATGTGCCGACTTTCCGAATCGGTGATGCTTGCCGTCCCGGAAACGAAAATCAGGCACGATTTGCCCGGTGTACCGGCAAAATTGTCCGTGGCGACTGCCATTGCACGTGAAAACTTGGGACTCTGCGGACTATACACCGCTCCGTAATCGAATGCCGACGTTTGATTCGGATTTTCAAGCGGCACAACGATCACATCCTTCCGCTTGGTATCCAGGGCAACGGCACTGATGACGACATCGAAATCATCTGCTCCAATGCCAGTGCTAGCAGGATAGACTGTCCCTTTGTATTTTTTAGGCAGATATTCTTTGAGAAATTGGGTTGCCGCAAAATAATCAGTCCTCGCTCGGTTCAATTCTTTGTATCGTTGTGTCTCCCCTTCGGGCATGACAAGATGTCCCTGATAAATCCACGTCCGTAGAATTCGGTCAAGGTGAAAATCGCATACTTCGAGTTCCATATCGAGTTCTTCCAAAGCCTCGAACGCCCGATCGTATGCACTGACAGCCAACGAACCCGGATGGAAGCCGCCGCCGAAGAACCAGCGTATTCCATCGAATTCCACCGTTGTTGCATACTCGAGTTCAGCAGTTCCAAATTCTATGCCCCCGTCAGTATTGATCAAACAATCTCCGCCAATCATCCAGAGTTCAAGAGCAATAGCCGCTCCGCTTGCCGGTGCCTGTGGAACGAATGTTACGGCTCCGAGAATCTGCGGGAAAATTTCGCTTGCCTGTTGCCGAACGAGTTCCTTCAGCCCGATGTTCGCCAAAAAGAAGTGGCACATGACAGCGGCATTGTTGGCGTTTCCGTCGGTGAACCCCTCTTGTTCACAGAGGGCTCGGCACTGTTCGAGTAGGGAGCGGATTTGCAGGGAATAGTCGGGAATAGTAACGGATTGTTCCCCCTCGGTCGTCGTCTCTTCTTGGCAAGTATAATGTTCGACAGGTTCGCCTACAAGAAGCATTTGCCGGGAGGAACCGAAGGGAAACACCGAATAGGCAATGCCCTGTTTGCTCTTGTTCCGCATAATGGAAATCGTAATAAACCGCCTCTCCGGTACTGTATTGTCCGGTATTGTATGCCAAATTGGTTGACAATTCAAGGGGGTAAAAAATGAAAAGGATACGAATTACGCGGTCAACAAAGTAACTTCATGGCACCGAGTGGCGATCAATTCCCATTTGTCCTCGGCAATGTGTCGAATTGAAAATAGAATCTCACGCCCCTCCGCCTTGGTGTATCCGTTTACGAAAACTTTTTCTGCACCAAATCGACGAAAGCCTTTCCCGGATTGTACCGTTCGGCAATCTGGCGATATTCGTCCGCTTGTCGATGATACCAATCGTTTTTTAGCAGTTTGTTGATTTCATCTGCCATACCCCGCGGTGTACCGCATGAGCGCAATCCTAACCCGCCCACATGAATTCGAGCAGCACAGTCAAATTGCTCAAAACCTTGCGGTACCATGAGTTGGGGAACACCTGCCGCAATGGCGGTGTACATCACCCCGATACCTCCCATATTGATAATGACATCGTAATTCTTAAACGACTCCGGCGTGAAGGGGATGTAGCCATAGACATGCAGGTTATCTTCTTTACGGGGCTCTTGCAAAGTGGGATCGTTCAGTACGTTAAGTACAAAGTGAAAAATGCAGTCCGGCATGTGTTTGGCAACTTCCCGACAGATTTGTTCGGCACGTTCTTTCGCCCAGCGGATTTGTGTACCGGGCGCAACAAGAATGTGCTTTTTCCCCGATTCGTATTTCGGGGCAACGTGATGGTCAAGAATCGGTCTTTCGAGACAGGGTCCTATCCAGTGCCACGCTTTGGGCAAACCACGATCTTCAAATTCAAGTTCGCCGATCCCAAATCCCAAAATGACATCATTGGAATACATTCGTTCGGTTCCGTCCTCACGATAAACGCTTGTGAAACCAAGCGGTTGTAGTTTTTTGCGAAAACGGAAGAATACGTAATTTTTGAGTGTGTGTATCCACACACGCCCCAGCGCATCTCTCCATTTTCCGAGAAGCGACTTCGGTGGCTCCAATCCTCCGAGATAGGCAGGTGTTCCCTTTGGCGACTCGATTACGGAAGGTGAAGTAACGGCAGTCCACCACGGGATACCGAGTTCATAGGCAACAACACCGGCAAACGGCGAGAGAAAATCGACGATCACTAAATCAGGACGATTGGCTTTCCAGTAGTTTCGCAGTTCAGTTACAAACTGCTCTTGGACACTAAGAGCCTCGTTCATCACTCTGAGGAGTTCGATGTAACTGTCCAAGACCTGATCATGATGAGCGGCGATGTCAAGCACTTCCTTCTCCCTATCGGCAAGTATCGGCAGAAATCCGATGCCGGCACTTTCGACAGCAGTCCGCATCTTCGGGCAACTGAGGAATCGCAGGTTTTTCATCCCCTGCGATTGTGCATATTTTGCCAGTTGCAGTTGCGGAAACAAATGTCCCGGCAACGGCTGGGCTACAAAGTCAATTTTAATGTCGGTTCGCATAGTTTTGTTATGTTTCCACTCCACGATCCACTCCCCAGTGTACCGCAAATAGCCTTTTTTGTCAATTGTCAATAAACTGCCTACCTTTTGTTATTTTTCCACTTCGACCGTCCCAAGATCAATCACTTCACTGGGTTGGAGCGTTCGGGTGAATTCCATCTTTCCGCCATCGTCCCAAGTTAACTGATAGTCCGCCGTGCCCGGAGGAAGTTTGATCGTTGCGACACCATCGGCATCGGTCATCGATGGCAAAAGACCACCATACGCTCCACCATGTTCACCTTTGGCACCAGTCATTACGAAAACCAGTTGACCGGCAAGCGGTTGACCGGAAGAATCAAGCAAACGCAATGTAGCGGTCGCAGTCGGTTTCAACACCACCGTTTGGAATTCTTCCAGTCCGTCGTCCTGGATCGGATGAATAACACCAAACAAACCGTCTAATGTAAGGGCAATGATGGAACTGCTTTTTTGTTTTTCCATGAGCGAAAACCTGCCGTCTGGTAACAACATGGGTGCGAATGTTCGAACACTTACGTTTCCGCTATCGGATATTGAAACGTGGATTTTGAAGAGACTGCCCGGTGCAGAGCCGTCTTCTTTGACAAACTTCCCATGGGGCATCGTCGGCAAAACCAGTTCGACTCGATAATTTTCCTCCCGATTTCTGACAGAAATGGAAACACTGCGTGAATCATCGGTGTTGTCGATTCCCATGAGACCCACGAGGTCTTCGATTTGAAAGTCGCCGGACGGCAAATACAACTCGAACTTACCCTCGGATTGAGTCCACGTCTGAAATGCCAGGGGGAACTCATCCAGAGTACCTGATGCCATGATTACTTGACCGACAGCAGGTGTTCCATTGCCGAACATTGCCGTTCCATCCACTCGGATGCCTGCCTGCAACTGAATCGTGAGGTCGTCCCGATCATTTTCTGCAACAAAGACCAATGGGTCCGATACGAACTTCATCGGAGTGCGCATAGGATCATCGGGTAAAGCAATGGCATAAATCATCACTTTCGCTCCGGCTGGAGCGACCTTTAAGAATTCAAAATTTCCTTCTGCGTTAGTACGAATGGTGTCATTAAACGTCGTAGTATGCTCATCTGTCTCGGGATCAAAAAATTGCGTTGCCTTTGGGCAACAAGTCGCCTCGAGTGCCGGAAGTGATAACGGATTTGTAGTAACCGCTGTACCGGACAAATTGACCAGACA
>Ga0123353_10004959_pt1 | contig 17339 bp, 14 predicted proteins | sample TergutLab28metaG_3_FD_92763 | JGI IMG/M metagenome (GOLD analysis project Ga0123353, IMG submission 92763) | Labiotermes labralis P3 segment gut microbial communities from Petit-Saut dam, French Guiana - Lab288 P3 | ecosystem: Host-associated > Arthropoda: Insects > Digestive system > Gut ...
CTGTTTTAGATGCTGATTCTATTTCAAAACTACTTGAAAACCCTGACATCTATTTTCTTTCGGAAATGATGAATTATCCCGGAGTCATTTATAATGACAAAGAAGTAATGCAAAAAATTGAAGCTGCAATAAAATTAAATAAAAAGATAGACGGACACGCTCCTAACTTGACTGATAGGGATTTACAACTATATATTAATGCCGGAATTTCTACTGATCACGAATGTTCGTCTCATAACGAGGCTTTAGAAAAAATGTATCTTGGAATGAAAATTCAAATCAGAGAAGGTAGTTCAGCACGTAACTTTGAAAATTTACATCTTTTATTTAGGATTTTCCCTGATAAAATTATGCTTTGCACAGACGATAGCCACCCTGACGACCTTGAAAATTCCGGTCATATTGATAGAATAATACGGCAGGGATTAAGATTAGGCTTAGATATTTTTGATTTGTTGCGCTCTGCTTCTTTTATTCCTGTTCAACATTATAATTTGCCTGTTGGTTTATTGAGAGCTGGCGATTCTGCTGATTTTATTATAATTGATGATTTTAATAGCTTTAAGGTTTTTAAAAGTTTTATAAATGGCAAATTGGTATATGATTCTAAACAAGGCAATTGTTTTCCTTTACATCAAGTAAATATTATAAACAAATTCCGCAATTCTTTTATTTCTTTATCTGATATTATTACTAAAATTCCTGATAATAAAAGTACTGTTAAAGTTATTCAAATCGAAGACGGTTCGCTTTTAACTTTTACTTATCTCTGGAAGCCAATAATTAATAATGAAAGGGTTTTAGAATCTGATTTAAAGGAAGATATACTTAAAATTGTTGTTGTTAATCGATATGAGAACGTCAGACCTTCCGTTGGATTTATTAAAGGTTTTGGCTTGAAAACAGGAGCATTGGCAAGTTCTGTTGCCCACGACAGTCATAATATTGTTGCCGTTGGCGTTGATGACCAATCTATTTTTGAAGCTATTAATCTTTTAATTCTTAACAAGGGTGGGATTTGCGCTGTTGATAATAATAACTCAAAGATTCTTAAATTACCAATTGCAGGTTTAATGAGTGATGAGCCCGGCAAAATTGTTTCTGACCAATATTTACTTCTTAATAAAAATGCAGCATTGATGGGAACTACACTTAAAGCGCCTTTTATGACTCTTTCGTTTATGTCTTTATTAGTAATTCCCCAACTTAAATTGAGTGATAAAGGGTTATTTGATGGTGATAAATTTCAATTCACTGAATTGTTTTTGTAAAAGGTAATTTTTGCCTTTTTTATTTTAAAAAAGATATAAACATAAAAGACTAATATACATACTCTTAAAATGTTATCAAATACTTTTATTTCAAAGTTTGCATACCGATACGTTAAATAAAAAATTAGCGCTGAAAAAAAGTATATTCCAATCTTTTTTAAATCATAATCAACAGGGTAAACCTTTCTTCCTTTCAGGTATGACATAACCATCATCACAAAGTATCCAGACGCTAATGCAATTGCGCCTCCAATTATGCCTATTTTCGGTACTAAAAGAAAATTGAGCGTTAAAGTTATACTCATTCCTGCAACTCCGAAGTATACTCCCCATATTGTTTTGTCGGTTAATTTATACCAAAGTGATAAGTTATAATATATTCCGAAAAATAAAAATCCTATTAATACAAATGGAATAATTATATTTCCCTCAGCGTATTTATTTGTTATTAACATATTTAGAACGTCAAGGAATAAAGTTATACATAAAAAGATAAACATACCGAAAAATACAAAATATTCCATTGCTTTTGAATATGCTTCTTTTCCTTTTTCTCTGTTTTTGAAAAAGAATGGTTCAAATGAAAACCTAAATGACTGTGTGTATAAACTCATTAACACCCCTATTTTGAAGTTTACAGTATAAAGTCCTGTTTGCATCATTCCGTCGCTTTCAACTAATTTTGACATTAGTAATCTATCGCTATTTTGTATAATCATTCCTGTTAATCCTACTAATAATACCGGCAAAGAATACCTTAACATTCGTTTTGCGATGTTTTTATTAAATGTTCCGGATAAATTTTTTAAATCCTTTATGAAAAATAAAAACATCGAAGCGCTTGCTATTAAATTGCTTAGGAATATATAAAATAATTTATCCTGACTATTATAAATTTCAATTATTTGTTGTGGCAGACTATTATTTTTAATAAAATATGGAATTATCAATAGAAAAGTAAAATTGAATAAAATAATTAGTGAAATATTTATTATTTTGATAATTGCAAACTTAAAGGCTTTGTTTTCAAGTCTTAATTTAGCAAAAGGGATTGAAATAAATGAATCTAATGCGATTATAATTCCCACAAGATAGAGTGATGATAAATGTTTTCCCGCTCCGAGAAAGTTACTAAAATTTGGCGCAAAGATTAATGTTAATAATATTAATGCTGAACTTGAAATAGTTAGCATCATCATTGTTGTTTTATAAACATCTTTTTTATCTTCATCTTTTGAAAATCTAAAAAATCCTGTTTCTAATCCATAAGTGAAAATAACTAATAATATTGCTGCAAATGCTAGTATTTCTCCTAAAGCTCCAATCTCTTCGGTTGTATTTGTTCTTACGTATAACGCCGGTATTAATAGCCAATTCAACAGTCTTCCAATGATTGTGCTTAAACCATAAATTACCGTTTCGCCTGCAAGACGTTTGATTCCACTGCTCATTTAATAAATTTTAAAATAAAAATTGCTGAATATCATTTGATTGCCTTCCAAAATGTGAGTATGATTTTGCAGTTACAACTCGTCCTCTTGGAGTTCTTTTAATAAATCCTTCTTTAATTAAAAAGGGTTCGTAAACTTCTTCTATTGTTCCTGCATCTTCGCTTACTGCGGTTGCTATGGTAGTTAATCCAACTGGCCCGCCCTGAAATTTGTCTATAATGGTAAGTAATATTTTGTGGTCCATATCATCAAGTCCGTTATCATCTATATTTAAGGCATTTAACGCATATTTCGTTATCTCTAAATCAATTTCGCCTGAACCTTTAACTTGGGCAAAATCTCTGACTCTTCTTAACAACGCATTTGCAATTCTTGGCGTACCTCGACTTCTTCTCGAAATTTCTACAGACGCTTCTTTATCTATTACTGTATTTAAAATTTTTGCTGAACGTATTATAATTCCTGCAAGTATTTTAGAATCATAATATTCTAAGTGACAATTAATTCCGAACCTTGCTCTTAACGGACTTGTTAGTAAACCGCTTCTTGTTGTTGCGCCAATCAATGTGAAAGGATTCAAATCTATTTGAATTGACCTTGCTCCCGGTCCTTTATCTATTAAAATATCTATTCTGAAATCTTCCATTGCAGAATATAAATATTCCTCTACAATTGGGCTTAATCTATGAATTTCATCAATAAAAAGGACGTCATTTTTATTTAAACTAGTCAAAATTCCTGCTAAATCTCCCGGTTTATCGAGTACCGGACCTGAAGTAATTTTAAACTCCACATTTAATTCATTTGCAATAATATTTGAAAGTGTTGTTTTTCCTAATCCCGGTGGTCCGTGCAATAATACGTGGTCTAATGCTTCTTTCCTCATTAATGCGGCCCTTACGAAAACTTCAAGATTTTCAGTAATTTTTGGTTGCCCTTTGAAATCTTTGAAATTTAATGGACGTAATTTTTGTTCAATTTCCACATCCTTTTCAAATTCTTCAATTTTATTTATATTTTCGTTCATTCCTAACTTATAACTATTCTAAATCTATTCCTAAATCAATGAGTACTTTTTTGAACAATTCAAGATCAAATGGCTTTGTCATAAATTCATCCATTCCACATGCGATACATCTTTCTTTATCAGCCTCGTATGTATTTGCAGTTAAACCAATAATTTTTGCTTTCTTTTTACTTTTACTTTCTAATTTTCTAATTTGTTTTGTAGATTCAAAACCATCCATTTTTGGCATCATAATATCCATTAAAACGATGTCATATTTACATTGTTTGAATTTTTCAACTGCTTTTAATCCATTATTTGCTAAATCAATATTAAATCCATACTTTTTCAGATTTAATATTATAAGTTTTTGATTTAAAATATTATCTTCTACTAACAAAATCGACAAATTTTTCATTCTTGCTCTTATTAAACTGTTTTTTCAATGTTATTCATACGTTGATTTTTTGGATTTTGTTTCTTTTATTTTATAATTCAACAAACCAATTATTCAATTTATTTACTCAATTCTAACATTCTTTTAATTGGAATTTCTGCTTTTTTTCTTATTTCTTCATCAATTTTAATTTCAGGTAATTCATATTTTAAAGATAGATAAATTTTCTTTAACGTATTCAATTTCATATATTCACAATCATTACAACCACATGTTGAATCATTTGGCGGCGCTGGAATGAACCTTTTATTTGGGCTATTTTTTTTCATTTCATGCAAAATTCCTGATTCAGTCGCTACAATAAAAAAATTACTATTTGACTTTTTTGAGTAATTTAGAATAGATGTTGTACTTCCTATAAAATCTGATATTAATAAGACTGGTTGCTTGCATTCTGGATGTGCTAACACTTCAGCTTCAGGATATTCTCTTTTTAATTCTACTATTTTTTCTACTGAAAATTTTTCGTGAACATGACATGCTCCATCCCAAAGTATCATATTTCTTCCTGTAATTCCGTTTATATAATTTCCTAAATTTTTATCAGGACCGAATATAATATCTTGATTTATAGGGAATGAATTAATAATATCTACAGCATTAGAACTTGTAACAACTATATCTGAAAGCGCTTTTATTTCTGCCGAAGTATTAACATACATAACAACTATATGATTTGGAAATTTATTTTTGAATTCGTTGAATTTATCCGCTGGACAACTATCTGCAAGTGAACATCCTGCATTTTTATCCGGAATAATTACTTTCTTTTCCGGTGAAATTATTTTAATTGTCTCTCCCATAAAATAAACACCTGCCATTAATATTATGTTAGATTTTGTTTTGGACGCCATTTGCGCTAAAGCAAGACTGTCACCTATATAATCTGCAATATCTTGTATCTCTTTATTTTGATAAAAATGCGCCATTAATGAAACATTTTTCTCTTTTTTCAGTTTAAGAATTTCATTAATTAAATCTATATCTTCCGGAATAATTTCATCAACGAATCCGTTTTTCAACAATTCATATTTATTATTATTCATTTTAAATAAAATTTATATTTATGTTTTTATGCTGTTTAAAATGTTCACAAATAAACAACTTTTTTCTTGTAAAATTATTATACAAATTTTTATTAACACATTATTAACAAAAATAAAAGTCATAAATTACTCATAAATAATAAATTATTATAAGTAAAAATACATTGTTAATAAGTTCCAAAGTTAAGAAAATTATTTTCTTCTAATATGTTTTTTCTTGAAAAAATTGTTCAAAATTTATACGGAAAAAAGATTTTTAATTTTTGGATAAATGAGATTAGTGTTTGCTTTAAAAATTATAAATGAAAATGCAAGAATTTTTTTTTAAAAAGGATTAGATTTTTATTAACAGGTTATAAACAGAATCAAAAAAGTTTTCTTTATAAAAAATACTATCTTTGCCGATAAATTTAATGGGCAACTTAAAATTTTTCAAACATAAAAATTGACAAAAATGTTAAAAGGGAAAAAAATAATTTTAGGTATAACAGGCAGTATAGCAGCGTATAAAGCGGCTTACTTATTGCGTTTATTTAAGAAAGAGGAAGCAGAAGTACAAATACTTATTACTCCGTCCGGAAAGGAATTTATAACTCCTGCAACACTTTATGCATTGTCCGGGCGTCCTGTTTTAGGAACATTTTTTGAAACGAATGACGGAACTTGGCATAGTCATGTAGATTTGGGATTATGGGCTGATGTAATGATAATTGCACCTGCAACAGCAAATACATTAGCAAAAATGGCTATGGGAATATGTGATAATCTTCTGCTTACAACTTATCTTTCTGTTCGTTGTCCTATTTTTATTGCGCCGGCTATGGATTCTGATATGTTTTTACATCCTGCTTCACAAAATAATATTTCGTTGTTGAAAGAGCGTGGTTGTACTGTAATAGAACCGGGTACAGGCGTTTTAGCAAGCGGATTACACGGAAAAGGACGCATGGAAGAACCTGAAGTGATTGTAGAGAAATTAAAAGATTTTTTTAAAAATAATGAGAAAAAAAAAACTCTTGAAGGAATGAGAGTTTTAGTAACAGCAGGACCTACATTTGAAAACATTGACCCAGTCAGATATATTGGTAATTATTCTTCCGGAAAGACCGGATTTGCTATAGCAGAAGAACTTGCTGCTCGTGGCGCGTTTGTTGAACTGATTGCAGGACCAGTAAATCAAAATATTGATAATAAACTTATTAACCGTACCAATGTTATTTCTGCAGATAATATGTATAAAGCATCTTTAGAGAAATTTCCAAAATGCAATGCTGCAATTTTAACAGCTGCAGTATCTGATTTTAAACCAGCACATTATTCATCTCAAAAAATTAAAAGGGAAAATAATAATTTAATTGTTGAATTAAAAGAAAATAAAGATATTGCTGCAAAATTAGGAAGTATAAAAAAACCCAATCAAATATTGGTCGGATTTGCATTAGAAACAGAAAAAGCAGAACTAAACGCTGTAAAAAAACTTAAAGAAAAAAATCTTGATTTTATTATTTTAAATTCATTATCTAAACAAAATAAATGCTTTGGTGAAGATGATAACAAGATAACAATCATTGACAATGAAAATAAAAAACAAGAATTTCCGTTTAAATGCAAAAAAGAGATAGCAATTGATATTGTGAACGAACTTGAAAATAATTTTGATAAACTAAAATGTCCATTTTAATAATTAAAGAGATGAAACTAAAACTAATTTTACTGACAATAATAATATCCTTTTCTATTCATGCTCAGGAATTTAGATGCATGGTTCAGGTTGCTGCTCCGAGTCTGCAAGGCACAAACCGAGCAGTTTTTGAAGATATGCAAAAAAATATAATGGAATTTATGAATAACCAGAAATGGACAGATAATGTTTTTAAACCCGAAGAACGAATAGACTGCAGCGTAATGATAAATATTAGTAAAATGACCGGTTCTGACGAGTTTGAAGGAAAAATTCAAATTCAAGCAAGAAGACCTGTATTTAATTCGTCATATAATACCATGTTGTTAAACCTTCAGGATGAAAATGTTAAGTTCAGATATATTGAATTTCAGTCGCTCGAATATAATCCAAACAGCGTTGAATCTAACTTAATAGCCATACTTGCATATTATGCTTTTATAATTTTGGGTTATGATTATGATTCATTCAGTTTACGCGGAGGAACTACTTATTTTCAAAAGGCGCAAAATATTGTAAATATGGCACAAAGTTCAAGAGAAAGTGGATGGAGCTCTTTTGACGGAACGAGAAATCGTTATTGGTTAGTTGAAAATATTCTTAATGAGTATCATGCGCCATTTCGTATGTTCATGTATCAATATCATAGAAAAGGACTTGACGTGATGGCTGATAAACCCGAAGAAGGGCGCGCTACAATGGCAACCTCTTTTGAACAGATTCAGAAAGTATTTCGCCAGAGACCAAATTCATACGTCTTACAATTGTTTTTTGATGCAAAAAGAGATGAACTTCTCAATGTTTTCAAACCCTCTCCTTCAATAGAAAAAGGAAAAGTAGTTAATTTACTATCTGAAGTTGACCCTGCTCACTCGGATAAATATCAGAAATTGTTATCAGAACGATAGTATATTATGAAAAAAGGAGTATTTGAAAACAAGTTGCCACAGATACAAATTCTTTTAGTGGTTGCAATAATGGTAATTTCATTGATTGTTATTACTATTTTGGGGTTTTTAATATTGATTCCGATTTATGGCGCAGATCAAGTTATGTCTTCACTTACATTTGCAGATACAGGAATTTTAAGAAGTCTTCAGATAATCCAAAGTTTTGCTATGTTTGTTGCTCCTGCAGTGATTGCAGGATATTTTTTTTCAAAAAAACCGGCTCGTTTTTTGGGATTTGAAAAACCGATTATAAGTTTATTTTTTTTAGCGTTGATTACTTTTTTTGTGTGTCAACCAATGATTTCTTTTCTTACGCAATTGAATGAATCAATGGTTTTTCCGAATTTTTTAAAATCATTAGAAGATATATTGAGAACTGCCGAAATTAGAACTAATGAATTGATTTTTAACCTTCTTGATACGAAACAACCTTCTATTATCTCTGTCAATATTTTTATGATTGTTATTTTACCCGCTTTCGGTGAAGAGTTGTTTTTTAGAGGTACTCTTCAACCTATGTTTGGAAGGTTATTTAAAAGCAGTCACGCTGCTGTTTGGGTAACAGCGTTTATCTTTGCATTTATACATTTACAGTTTCTCTCTTTTCTTCCACGTTTCATTCTTGGGGCATTGCTTGGCTATCTTTTTGTATATGGGAAAAATATCTGGTATCCGATTGCAGGCCATTTTTTAAATAATCTGATAACGATTATTCTTTTTTATTATTACCGTTATACTCAGCCGGATATAAACCCATTTGATTCTACTGATGAGTTTGGAACTTTGATGATTATTGGAAGTTTTATTAGTGTTGGTTTATTAATTTTTCTGTTTGTGAAAATAAGCAGAAGACAATCACAGCAAGACTTGTTAAATATTTCCTAATTTTTTAACATATAACACCGCCTCGTCAAAAACAGGAAAAATATTTTCATTTCCTACTAATTTTGATATTCCACTATTATTCAAGTCTTTCAAAACATCATTATTCACACCTGATAAAACTATTTTTATGTTTTTGTGGATAAAAAATTTCAACATTTCTCTTAAATTGTGAATACCTGTCGCATCAACCATCGGGACATTACGCATTCTAACAATTATAAGGTTTGATTTATCGCCTGTTTGGTGCATTAATTCCTTAAATTTATTTGCAACTCCGAAAAACATAGGACCAGTAATTTCAAATACTTCAACATTTTCGGGCAATCCAATATTTGCAATTTCAGGATCTTCATTTGATTCTTTTTTATATGAAACTAACAATCTCACCTCTCCAATATCAGCCATTCGTTTCATAAATAGCAAAGCTGCAAGTACAATCCCGACTTCGATTGCGACTGTTAAGTCAACAATAACAGTTAAAGTAAAAGAAGTCAGCAATACTAAAATATCATATTTTGACCCTTTTGTAATTGAAATAAAAGAACGCCATTCACTCATATTGTAAGCAACAACCATCAAAATACCAGCTAAGGCGCTTAATGGAATATATTTTGCCCATTTTCCGGCAAAAAGCATAATAAACAGAAGCACAAGAGCATGTACAATTCCTGCTATTGGAGTTCGCCCTCCGTTTTTAATATTCGTTGCAGTTCTTGCAATTGCTCCTGTTGCCGGAATTCCGCCAAAAAGCCCGCTTCCTATATTAGCAATTCCTTGCGCAATCAACTCTGTATTACTTCGATGCCTTCCTCCAATCATTCCGTCTGCTACTACCGCCGAAAGTAATGATTCTATTGAACCAAGCATTGCAATAGTAAAAGCAGGAGCAATATGCTTCATAATTAAGTCAATATCAAAATTCGGAATTGAAGGTTTTGAAAATTGGGCTGATATCTCTCCGAATTTACTTCCAATAGTTTCTATATTCAAATTAAATACAGCAGTCAAAATAATGCTCAAAATTAGAGCGACTAGAGAACCGGGAATTTTACTTGAAATTTTACTCCAGTAAACTGTAATTAAAACACTCATAGCGCCAATTCCAAATGCAGCAATATTAAAAGTGTTAAAAGAAGATGCAAGCGTTCCCATTTTATGAATAAATTCATAAGGTAAATCGCCTGTATTAAGTCCGAAAAAATCTTTGATTTGAGATGTAAAAATCAAAACTGCTATACCGCTTGTAAATCCAACCGTCAGTGGATAAGGAATAAACCGGATAATTGCGCCTAATCTCAAAAGACCAAAAATTATCATTATTATTCCTGCCATAATTGTTGAAATTATCAAGCCCTCAATTCCATATAAACCTATAACAGAGGCTACTATAACAACAAAAGCGCCCGTTGGACCACCTATTTGAACTCTACTACCACCTAAAAATGAAATTAAAAAACCTGCTATAATTGCTGTAATCAATCCTTTTTCAGGACCAACACCGGAGGCAATTGCAAATGCTATAGCAAGCGGTAATGCTACAATCCCAACAATTACGCCCGACATTATATCATTTGATAATTGTTTTCGTGAAAGTCCTTTTCCAATAATACTAAAGAATTTTGGTGAAAATATAGGTTCCATTTTAATCATATTGACAAATATTATTTGCACAAAAGTAGAAATAAATCTTTAAATAATTACTAAAATCACAAAATTTAAGCCCCAAAACAATATTTACTCTTTACTTCCGTTAATTTTAGGAAAAAATAACTGTTTTTTTTAAACAAATATTTGGATATATCTTTTTTTATGAATATCTTGCAACGCTGGTTGAAAAGATTAATTTATTGACTATTAGGCATTTGTGTATAAAACGCTAAAAATATTATCAATTTTTGCCATTTTTCTTGGCATTTTGAGTTGTGAACGAGAGTATTCATTTCGTGGAAATGAAGAGGGTTTACATTTTTCGGCAGATACTATAACTTTCGATACAATATTTACTACAATAGGCTCAGCCACACAGTATCTGAAAGTTTATAATCCCTACGGTGTTGATATGATTATTGATGCAATTAAGTTGGCAGGAGGAGAAAACTCAAAATTCTTTAAGTTGAATATCAACGGATTCCCGGGTAACGAACAGATTGATATCCCATTGAATAGTAAAGACAGTCTTTTTATTTTTGTAGAAATAACTGTGGATCCTTTAGAAAACATGAACTCTTTTATTATAGAAGATTCTATCGTATTTTTTACAAAAGATAAAATACAATCTGTTTTTTTAAATGCGTTTGTGCAAGATGTTACAGTTTGTAATGGATTAGTTATCAGTTCAGATACAATTTTTACAAAAGAAAAACCGTATCTAATTTATGATTCGTTAATAGTCTCTTCTTCAAAAACGTTAAAAATAGAGAAAGGCGCACATTTACATTTTTATAAAAACGCTTTTTTAAGGGTAGAAGGAACTCTAATTGTAGAAGGAACTAAGGATGAACCTGTTCTATTTGCAGGACACAGACTCGAACTTTTTTATGCCGATAAACCCGGGCAATGGGGATATATACATTTGCAAGGAGGAAGTAAAAATCATAAAATTAACCATGCAATTATAAAAAACAGTTACATTGGACTTCGTGTTGATTCCGTTGGGCTTGGAGGAGACCAACCTTTGGAATTATCTAATACAATAATTGATTACATTGCAACAAACGGTTTAGAAGTACAAACATCTGTAATTGACGCATATAACTGCGTTTTCGGAAATTGTGGCGGCGCTTCTGTAGCGCTGACAATTGGCGGAAAATATAATTTTTATCACTGTACTATTGCAAATTTTCAAGGATACAGACGGGTAGCAGCGTTGGTTATTTCTAACTATTATAAAGATAAAGAGTTGAATAATAACATATTTGCCAGACTTGACGCAGCAAATTTCTACAACAGCATCATCTATGGCGTAAAGGATAATGAAATTTATCTCGACTTTAAAAAAGATACCGATACTGAAATTATAAATTGGTGTTTCGACCATGTTTTGATGCGTTCTGATGCTAAAGTAGATTCTTTGAACAATAGAAAACATTTTATTAATATTATCAACGATAATAACCCCAAAGACCCGAAAGATCCAGCATTTGTTGATTATACCAAAACCAATTTCCAACTTGATACCCTTTCTGCTGCAAAAGATAAAGGCAGCCGAAAAATAGTGCTTGATAAATTAGAACATTTGGGAACAGACCTGCTTGGACGGACAAGGGATGAAAAACCCGATTTGGGGGCGTATGAGAGGATTGAATAAAGTCCATGAATTTACACTAATTAACACTAATTGGCACAAATGAAAATCTTTAAAATTTATTACAAGATTATTATTTTGTTGATTATCATAATATTTTCTTCGTATAAAACAATTCCTTTTTCAACAGAATCATCTAACTCAAAAAATGATACAATTGTCGGCATTATGTTCTATAATGTTGAAAACATGTTTGATATATATGAAGACAGCCTAAAAAATGACAAGGAATTTCTTCCGTCAGGCAGTCGCAGATGGACATATAAACGTATGAAGCAAAAATTTACAAACATCAGTCGGGTAATTTTAAATGCAGGCGGATGGAATTTACCTGTAATTGTAGGTTTATGTGAAGTAGAAAACAGTTTCGTTTTAAACTCTTTTTTATATGAAACAGGACTTTATAATTTGGGTTATAGATATGTTCATTACGAATCTCCAGACGAACGAGGAATAGATGTAGCGCTTATTTATAAAAAAAAATGCTTTGAAGTGATTGATTCTCAACCTTATATGGTTGATTTAAGCTCTTTTAAACATTTTACAAGAGATATCCTGTATGTTAAAGGCGTTTTACTTGAAAAAGATACGCTTCATTTATTAGTAAATCATTGGCCCTCGAGGTTAGGTGGTGCAATTGCTTCATCGCCAAGAAGAGAAATAGCCGCAAACACTGCAAAAAAAATATGCGATTCAATATTGTTTTACAATGTTAATGCAAACATAATAATAATGGGCGATTTCAACGAAGACCCTGATACTCGAATAATGACTGAAATTATTGACGCCGGAAAGAAAAATGATACTTTAAAATTTGTTAATCTTGCCCGTCATGCAGAAGGATATCAGGGAACTATAAAATATCAACATACATGGTCAATTTTTGACCAGATAATTGTTTCACAATCATTATTAAATGATTCATCAAAAATAAAAGTGCGAAAACCTGTAATGACTATAATTTCACTACCTTTTTTGTTTGAAGCCGACCCTACTTACGGTGGTCAACGACTTTTCAGAACTTATTCGGGATACAAATATACAGGCGGTTTCAGCGACCACTTGCCGGTTTGGATTGATTTGGTTGTAAAAGATTGATTTCCAATCCCATCACCTTGCCTTTTTCCAACATAAACTGATACGCTTCGTCATAATTATTTTTAATAACTCCGTCAAGAATAGCATCTTTAATTGCAGCTTTAATAACTCCAACCTGATGACAGGGTGATAAATTAAATGTACTCATTATCACTTCTCCCGTTACAGGTGGCTGAAAATTTCTTATTCTGTCTTTTTCTTCTATTTCTTTGAGTTTTCGGCGTACTATTCTGAAATTTCTTATAAATTTTGAGACTTTTTCCAAGTTTTTAGAGGTAATATCGGCTTCGCATAAAGTCATTAAATTATCAATATCATCGCCCGCTTCAAAGAGTAATCGCCTGACTGCCGAATCGGTAACCACATCTTCTACAAGAGCAATTGGGCGCATGTGCAATGAAACCATTTTTTGAACAAATCTCATCTTTTCATTAAGAGGTAAATGTAATCTCTTAAAAATGACTTCAATCATTTTAGCTCCCACAAAATTGTGAGCATGAAAAGTCCATCCTAAATCAGGGTCGTAACGTTTAGTAACAGGTTTTGCAATATCATGAAAAAGAGCAGCATAGCGAAGCCATAAATCATCGGTTTCAACTGATATTTTATCTAAAACTTCTAATGTATGGTAATAATTATCTTTGTGCCCTTTGCCATCAACAGTTTCAACTCCTTTTAATGCAAGCAGTTCAGGTAAAATATCCTGTAAAAGTCCTGTTTTTTCAAGTAATTTGAATCCGATTGAAGGGAGAGGCGAAAGAATTATTTTGTTTAATTCTTCAGTAATCCGTTCCGGAGAAACAATTGAGAGTCTTTCTCTGCTTGTTATAATTGCCTCAAAAGTAGATGATTCAATATAAAAATCCAATTGTGTGGCAAAACGAATTGCCCGAATCATCCTCAATGGGTCATCGGAAAAAGTTATTTCAGGATCAAGCGGAGTTTTAATAATACCGTTTTCAATATCGTTTAATCCATTGAAAGGGTCAATCAGTTCGCCGTAATTCTCTTTGTTTAAACTTATTGCGAGAGCGTTGATTGTAAAGTCGCGTCTATTTTGGTCATCTTCGAGTGTACCGGTTTCAACAATTGGCTTACGGCTGTTTTTGTTGTATGATTCCTTTCGAGCGCCAACAAATTCAATTTCTATATCGCGATACCGGAACATTGCAGTTCCAAAGTTCTTAAATACAGACACTTTAAGTCCGCCCAACTTTTTTGCAGTTTTTTCGGCAACATCAATACCGGAACCTAAAACAACAATATCAATATCAGTATTATTGCGTTTTAATAATATATCTCTTACAAATCCGCCGATTACAAAAGCCTGATAACCAGTTTCCTCACAAATGGAAGAAACTGTTTTAAATACAGGATGTTTCAGGTACTCTTTCATAAATTCTAAATAAAAAATTTCGGCAAAAATAGTATTAATTCATAATATTTTTTAAAAAAGTTCTATCTTTGCATTTTTTGAACCAGAATACAACATTTTTTAAATTTATACGTATTAATGTTTTGATAAACAATAAAATTTTTACTATGAAAAAGACTCAAACAATCACAATTTTAGGATTAATATTATTATTCCCGTATTTAGGTTTTTCTCAAAACAATACCACTCAACCTTCATCGCAAAAAGAAGAATGCAAGGTGATTACGATAACACAGGAGGAGTTTATTGAAAAAGTATTCGATTACAAAAACAACAAAGAGTGGGTTTTTAAAGGAAATAAACCTGTTATAGTTGATTTTTATGCAGATTGGTGTGCGCCTTGCAGAATGCTTGCTCCTATTTTGGATGAACTGCAAAAGGATTATAAAGATAAAATACAGATTTACAAGGTTAATACCGACAAAAACAGGGAACTCTCTTCTGTATTTAATGTATCGTCTATTCCAACAATACTTTTTATTCCAATGAACGAAAACCCTTCATATCAAAGAGGCTTACTGTCAAAGAGTGATTTAGAAAATATTATCGAAAACTTTTTAAAAGTTAAGAAATAGAAATAGGTTAAATAGCCCATTTTTCAAGTTTATAGGCGCTATCCCAAAACATCCATTCCATTTTTGAAGCCCAAATAAATGCATCAATCATTTCTGATTGCAACTTTTCATTACAATCGGCAGCCATTTCATTGCAAATATCAATTGCTTTTTGCACTGAGATTAAAAATGCCTCTTCAGAATATGCATTAATCCAATTTTGAAATTTATTGTTTTCTTTTGAGTTAGCATAAATATACTCTCCAACTTTTTGATATATCCAAAAACAGGGAAGAGCTGCTGCAAGCGAAATTTCAATCCGTGGATGTGTTAAACTACTTATCAAATAAGAAGTATATAACTTACATGTTGGCGTCATTTCTGATTTTGAGGGAATATATCCTTTTAAAAATGAGGCATGTAATGCTCTTTCAACTGCAATACCATCTTCGGCAAATTTTAAAAACGCCTCAATATGTTCAGGTTTTTGTAATTTAACGGCAATATTCATTAATAATTTACTGTAATCATTTAGATATAAGGCATCTTGAACAAGATAAAAGTTAAATCGTTCATCTGATAAAACGCCATTCATCAAATCTTTTATGAAAGATAAATTAATTATTTCATTATAGATTTTTTCGGTTGCCTGCCATGCTTTGTCACTCCATTTCATCATAATAATTTGTTTTTTTGTTATGTTTATTTTTTCGACAAAAGTACATGAAAAATTTATTATCAAAAAATTTTCAAAAAAAAATTTCATAGAATTGTTTTTTTTGTATTTTTGTGCCGAACTGTTGGGGGCGCTCTAATGGGCTGAGAAGTTACCCCATGAACCTGAAATGTATAATAACAGCGGAGGGAAACGGAGAATAAAGTTTTAAGTTAAAAATTTTTTTACCGTTTCATTTTTTGGAACGGTTTTTTTAATATAAATAATATATACCAAATAACTGAATTTATGATAGATGTAAAACAACTTACTCGCGATTTTAATTTAATTCGCGAAAAATCACCATTAGTGCATAATATCACAAACTTTGTGGTGATGAACAATACCGCCAACGGATTATTGGCAATCGGAGCATCGCCAGTTATGGCTCATGCTGTTGAAGAAATGGAAGATATGATTGCCATTGCATCTGCATTGGTAATTAATATGGGAACACTTAGCAAACGCTGGGTTGAAGCAATGCTACTTGCAGGAAAAGCGGCAAAAGAAAGGAAAATTCCCGTTATTTTTGACCCTGTTGGCGCTGGAGCAACACCTTATCGTTCGGAAACGGCTTCAATAATCATTAAAGAATGTAAACCGGATATTATTCGTGGTAACGCTTCAGAAATTATGAGTCTTGTAAAGTCTGACACCATTACTAAAGGCGTGGATAGCGCTGCAAAATCTGAATCCGCACTTGAAATGGGAAAAGAATTGGCTTTGCAGATTGGTGCAGTCGTATCAATTAGTGGACAAGAAGATTTTATTACAGACGGGAAAAATGTCAATACAGTTAAAAACGGTTCATTAATGATGCCAAAAGTTACCGGGCTTGGATGTACCGCCTCTTCAATTACAGGAGCGTTTGCAGCGGTGAACAGGGATATGCTCGCCGCCGCTTCTCATGCAATGGCAGTTATGGGAGTTGCAGGTGAATTGGCGGCTCAAAAATCTGATGGTCCGGGAAGTTTACAGGTTCATTTTCTTGATACGCTTTTCAATCTTACAGAAGATATTCTTATTAAAAAATTAAGGCAATAATTTATAATAAATTGATTGAAATGGATTTGAGTTTATATCTCGTAACTGATCGTTCACTGTCAATAGGACGTAGTATCGGTTATATTGTGGAAAAAGCCGTAGAAGGCGGAGTTACTATGGTTCAACTGCGTGAAAAATATGCTTCTACAAAAGATTTTTTGTTATTAGCTCAAATGCTGAAAATAATACTGCGCCCTTATGGAGTTCCGCTTATAATCAACGATAGGCTTGATATTGCTTTAGCTTCCGATGCTGACGGTTTGCACATAGGACAAGGCGATATGCCTTATCAGATTGCAAGAAAACTGCTTGGAAAAGATAAAATTATCGGTATTTCCGTTGAAAATATAAATGATGTACATGAAACCAACCTATTAGACGTTGATTATATTGCAATTTCACCAGTCTTTTCAACAAACACTAAAACTGACACAAAACAACC
>Ga0123353_10004960_pt1 | contig 17339 bp, 14 predicted proteins | sample TergutLab28metaG_3_FD_92763 | JGI IMG/M metagenome (GOLD analysis project Ga0123353, IMG submission 92763) | Labiotermes labralis P3 segment gut microbial communities from Petit-Saut dam, French Guiana - Lab288 P3 | ecosystem: Host-associated > Arthropoda: Insects > Digestive system > Gut ...
CGTCCCCTACAAAATGACTGCTGCTACATTGAAACAACCCAATCGTTGTGTAACCGTGACTTATTAGTTCCTGCACCATATTGGCGATGGATTTTTGTAGGGGCAGATGGCAATCTGCCCGTTTATGCTCATAACGGTTTTACGCTTTCAATAAAATGCCACGAGCCTCCTCTGCCGATATCCCGGCGGAGGAGGCTCGTTATGTTTTGGGGCTATCTAACGGCTTTGTTAGTTCGGGCAACACTCGTGGACATGGGCGAAGCCTTTTTCAAAAATATCTTTGACGTGGTCGTCTGCCAGGGAGTAGTAAATATTTTTCCCCTGCCGTTGAAATTTGACCAAATTTGATAAGCGCAGGGATTTAAGCTGGTGGGAGATTGCCGATTTCGTCATATTAAGCAGAACAGCCAGGTCGCAAACACACATTTCGTTTTGATGCAAAGCCCAGAGGATCTTGACCCTGGTAGGACTGGAGAGCATTTTGTAAAGGTTGGCCAGATCCTGAAACTCGTCCTGGTCAGGCATTACCGCTCTTACGCGGAGGATGACCTCTTCATGGATACTTTCCACATCGCACTGCAAAGGATGCAAAGCTCTTTCTTTGAGCGTGGCACGAGATAGAGCCATGACCACACCTCCTTACCAGGTATTTCTTCCCAAAAACTATATGCTTCCGCTGCTTTCTTGTCAAGTTTTTTTTCCTCCAAGGTCTTGACAAAGTCTGAGATGCTGTGTATACTGGCAACAGTTGAATAAACGTGCAACTGATTTATCTTTAATAACGGAGGTAGGGCTAATGAAAAAATCTTTCAAGCTCGAAGGTCTTAACTGCGCGCATTGCGCCGGTCAGATCGAAGAAGGGGTCGCTAAGCTCGATGGCGTAACCCATGTGACCATGAACTTTGCCACCACCAGGCTGACTATTGAAGGCGAAAACGACAAAATGGACAACATTGTGGCAGCTGCCATGACTATCATCAAGCAAGTTGAGCCTCATATCGAAGTCAAGAAGGCGTAACTAAAAAGCGGGGGATGCCCCTAAAACATGGCATCCCCTAATATTGCAGCATACAGTTGAACAGTTGAGCAAATATTGCTATATAGCATTGATCATAAGGAGTGGTTTGATGAACCCGGTGATGAAGAGAAAACTCATAAGGCTTGTGGCAGGAAGTGTTATTCTGGCGGCAGCTTTGGTCTTAAAATTAGAAAACCCCTTACCCAACTTTGTCCTATACTTTGCCGCCTACCTGGTTATCGGCAGCGACATTTTGCTGCGCTCGGCGCGCAATATCGCTCGCGGTCAGTGGCTAGACGAAAACTTCCTGATGAGCATTGCTACGGTGGGCGCCTTTGTCATCGGCGAGTATTTCGAAGGGGTTCTGGTTATGTGGTTCTTTCAGGTAGGGGACTTCTTCCAGAGTTACGCCGTCAACAGGTCTCGTAAATCCATTGCCGACCTGATGGATATCCGACCCGACCACGCCAATGTGCATAGGGAAGGAGAAATTATCAGGGTTGATCCTGATGAGGTAACCTTAGGAGAAACCATTATCATTAGAGCCGGCGAACGAGTTCCTTTGGATGGTATAATTATCGAAGGGAATTCTAACTTGGACACCTCGGCTTTAACTGGCGAGTCGGTGCCCCGGGAAGTAGGTCCTGGCAGTGAAGTGCTCAGCGGCTGTATTAATGTCAATGGCTTGTTAACCGTAGAAGTTACCAAGGAGTTTTACGATTCCACCGTCAGTAAAATCCTCGACTTAGTAGAGAATGCGGTGACTAAGAAGGCGCAAACGGAGAACTTTATCACCAGGTTTGCCCGTCATTACACCCCGGCAGTGGTCGGCTTAGCTACCATCATTTCGCTGTTGCCGCCTCTTTTTATACCAGGAGCTTCTTTCTACGATTGGATCTACCGCGGGTTAACTTTCCTGGTTATCTCCTGCCCCTGCGCTCTGGTGGTTTCTATTCCCCTCACCTTCTTTGGCGGTATCGGGGGAGCTTCCCGCAAAGGGATTTTAGTTAAAGGTAGCAACTACCTGGAGGCGCTCTCCCAGATGGAAGTGGTAGTTTTTGATAAGACCGGCACTTTAACTCATGGAGTCTTCAATGTCCAGGAGGTTCATGGGGTGGGCATCACCGCTGATAAATTGTTGGAGATTGCTGCCCATGCCGAGGCTTTCTCCAATCATCCCATCGCCTCTTCCCTTAAGCGGGCTTACAGCAGAGATATTGATAACAGCAGGATCGGCGAAGTCGAGGAGATATCCGGGCATGGTGTTCGCGCCATAGTGGATGGCCAAGAGGTTCTGGCAGGTAATGCCCGCTTCATGCACAGCAGGAATGTTGCTTACGAAATTGGTGAAGTTCATGGCACAGTTGTCCTGGTAGCTGTAGAGGGCACTTTCCTCGGGCATATTCTTATCGCTGACGAAATTAAGGAAGATGCTCGCGAGGCCGTCCGCTCCCTAAGAGATGCCGGTATTAAGAAACTGGTGATGCTCACCGGGGATGCTAAGGTCATCGGCGAAAAAGTAGGTCGCGATTTAGGGCTGGATATGGTTTTCGCCGAGCTTTTGCCCGGCGATAAGGTGGATAAGGTGGAAGAACTCCTGGCTAATACCTCGGCACAAGGCAAACTGGCCTTTGTGGGGGACGGTATTAACGATGCTCCAGTCCTCACCCGTTCCGATGTGGGTATTGCTATGGGGGCTCTGGGCTCAGACGCTGCCATTGAGGCTGCCGATGTGGTTATTATGACCGATGAGCCTTCGAAAATTGCCACCGGTATTCGGGTTTCTCAAAAGACTCTGGGGATTGTTCGCCAGAATATCTTTTTCTCCCTGGGCATTAAGTTTGCGGTTATGCTCCTAGCGACCCTGGGATTTGCCTCCATGATTGCCGGTATCTTTGCCGACGTGGGGGTGCTGGTTCTAACTGTCTTTAATTCCATGCGGGCATTAAATGTGGAGAATTTCTGAGGATCAGGGCATACTTTTACCGCCGACCACTGCTTCCAACCTAAACTTCACCACTCCATCGGCGCAGTAGAATTCGCCTCTATGCCTGGTTGCTCCTGCCAATAGATTGGCTAAGTCGCCACCTGAGCGGACAGCTTCCATCAAAGGGAACAGTTTCGCCATCGACTTAGAGCAGAAGCCACCGGGGCAGCCATAGCCGCAGCTATAACTGTCGCCGACTTCGTGACCTTTGCGGCAGCTCTCGGGCTTATCGTCAGCGCCCACTGCTGTTACCGTAATATGGAAAGAGTACTCTTCCGGATACCAGTTTTTCATGGTCATGCCTCCTTAAGCAAGGCGGTTAGCCTGGGAGCAACGATAAAACTAAATAACTTGGTAACAGGCAACCTGGAATTAAAATATTTATGTGGTAATATGAGGAGGGGTAACCTTATGGAGTTACAAATACTGGATTTAGAGTTGACCGTATGCAAAATAAAAGATCTTGAGCAGGTAGACTTCTCGCGAGAGTTTGTCTTCCTTGCGAAAACAGACGAAGAGATTTCTTTGGTCGCTGAAACTGCGTACATACCTGCTAATACAGTTGTGGCCGAAGAGGGCTGGCGGGCTTTCAGAATTACTGGTATCATCGACTTTGCCACAGTGGGGGTCATTGCCAAAATATCCGGACTTTTAGCAGCGGCTTCCCTGGGGATATTTGTCATCTCAACCTATAATACCGACTATGTTTTACTCAAAACTGAAGACTTCGCCCCAGGAGTTCAAGTCCTTTTAGCTAACGGCTACACTGTGCGCTAGAACGGTTAGGCCCCATTTATCAGTGTAGTAGCAAAATTTTTACGTTTAAACCGTTCCGGTTCCGATAGTGAAGCCTTTACCATGGACATCTGCCACCACATCCGTGATCATAAAGGCTTCTTTGTCGTACTTATGGACAATTTCAATAAGGGGCTGGTAATCTTCCCGGTTGATAGTAACCATCAGCATGGGAAGTTCCTGCTGTGAGTAGGCACCTTTGGCACTGATTATGGTTACCCCCCTGCCGATAATTGCCATAATATCTTGCGCTATCTCCTCATGTTTAGAACTGATAATATGGACACGCTTTTTCTTGTTGGTTCCGTTCTCGATATAGCTCATGACTATAGCGGTAATCACAATAGATAAAATGGCATAGAAGAAAGCATCAATATCGAAAACCAGGAGGCACAAGGTTACCACCACCCCATCGGTAAGAAGCAGCCCCAGGGAGGTAGAAATGCCAAACTGTTTTTTTAGTATTAAAGGCGGCACGGCAGTCCCACCGCTGGATGCTTTTTGGCTATACATTATCGATACTGCCACTCCAAAGATAGCGCTACCGACTATCATGGAAAGCATGGTGTCGTTAACCAACCTATACTTAGGGACTAGAGCTATGAAGAGAGGCAGTAGACCGGCTCCGATAACTGTGTTGAAAAAAACTTCTCGTCCCAGCATGAGCAGAGCTATCAGGAGCATCACGGCGTTCCCCACCCAGACTACCACTGCGCGGTCAAACCCCGCATACGCTTCCAGGATAACCGCCAAGCCGGTTAACCCTCCGGCAGCAATACTGTGAGGCGCCAGAAAAAGGTTGACGCCAACAGCAACTAAGGCAACTGCCAAAGTGATTAGCGTTACCTTTTTGAACCAGTATTTAACTTTTACCATGGTGGCTACCACTCCTCCGGTTAATCTAGGGCATAGTACCATGAATCTACAATGGATTTTATCTTACTCGGCAGGAGGTAGGCATTTATCAAGGAAGTGACTATTTACACCGATGGCGCCTGTTCCGGCAACCCGGGACCGGGGGGATGGGGAGCTGTCCTTCTCTATCTTGACAAACGCTTGGAAATAAGTGGCGGGGAAGCTGCTACCACCAACAACCGTATGGAGCTGATAGCGGCTATTGCGGCTTTGCAACACCTTAAAGAGGCATGTTCGGTAACCCTGTTCAGCGACTCCTCCTACCTGGTCGATCCCTTCAACAAAGGGTGGCTGGCAAATTGGTCACGACAGGGGTGGCGTAGAAGCAAAACCGCCATGGTGAAAAACCCAGATTTATGGCAAGAACTCCTGTCTCTTAGCGCCATACACCATATTACTTGGTGCTGGGTCAAAGGACACGCAGCGAACCGGGAAAACAACCGCTGCGATGAGCTGGCTCGCGCCTGGATAGCCGCCCATAAACCCTACCTATAAGTTTTTGTAGGCGCGGTACTCCTCGTAGTCTCCTTCATAGGTGATAATTTCCAAGTTGCCTATGGCAAAAATCCGCTGGGCTATTTTTTGAATGAAGTAGCGGTCATGGGAGACAAAAAGGATGGTGCCGTCAAAATCCAGCAAGGCGTTTTCCAGCATTTCCCTGGTCTCAATATCGATATGGTTAGTCGGCTCGTCTAACACCAGCAGGTTAATTTCATGCTGCATCAGTACTGCCAACTTCAACAAAACCTTCTCTCCTCCGGAGAGAGCGGCCACCCGCTTGTAAACATCCTCGCCAAAGAAGAAATACTTAGCCAAAATGTTTCGAGCTTGCCCTTCGGTGCAAATTACTTCCCCTCTAAAGGTATCTAGAACCGAAGTACGGTCGTCGGCAAAGCGTATTTCCTGGGGAACGTAGCCAATTTTCGCGTTTTCAGCGATACTTATACCGTGGCTGGGGATCTCCCCTAAAATAGCCCGTAACAGGGTAGTCTTACCGGAACCGTTGTCGCCAATAAGGCACCCTTTATCGCGAAAAAAGAGCATTAAACTCGCTTGGCGCAACAGCAGCTTCTCACCTATTTGCAACGTCACCCCTTGGAGCTTAAGAACCTCCTTGCTGCTACGGTTCCCGGTAAAGCTTAAAGGTATCTGCGCCTTCTCTAGCTCGGGACGCTCTAATTTATCCATCTTCTCCAGACGTTTTTCTAACTCTTTCGCTCGACGATAGAAGTCTTCGTTATCGGCACGAGCCGCCCAATCCCGATAGCGACGGATCGCCGCCTCCATCGCCTCAATCTTTTTTTGCTGGTTTTTGTATTGCTCAAATTCCAACATCAAAAGCCTCTCCTGCTCTTTCAGAGAAAAGCTGTAGTTACCCATAAAGGCGGTGCATTTCCCTTTGTAAAGAAGGATGGTTTTGGTCGCCACCCTATCGAGAAAATAGCGGTCGTGGGAGACGATGATCACGGTGCCTTTATACCGCGCCAGATAGCCCTCGAACCACTCCAAGGTCTGCATATCTAGGTGATTAGTAGGCTCATCCAGCAGCAAAATATCCGGGTTGCGCAGCATGACACAGGCCAGCATCACAATAGTCTTCTGTCCACCACTGAGGGCGTTGAAAGGTCTGTCCAAAAGTTCAGTCAACCCAAAACCGGTAGTGACTCTGCCGAAGCGCTCCTCGATACCATAACCGTCCAGAGATTCGTATAGCTCTTGCTGATGAGCATAAGAGCGCATCAAACGTTCCAAGGCTTTATCGTCCCGAGCAGCAGTACTGGCTGACATCTGAGCTTCCAATTGGCGCAGCCGCTCTTCGATGGCTTGCAGCTCGGCGAAAGGTTCCATCAGCAGTTCCCGGGTCAAGGTTTCCCGCGCCAGCAGTTCGGGGATCTGTTCCAGATAGCCAATAGTCGCTCCCCGGCGCACTTGCACACTGCCGGAGGTGACGATCTCCTCGCCATAAATGATCTTTAAGATAGTTGATTTTCCCGTGCCATTACGACCGACTAAGGCTACCCTCTCCCCGGTGGTAACTTCTAAGTTCACCCCGTTCAAGACATTGCCAAAGCCGAAGTTGCGCACCACATTATTCATGCCAATTTCCAACATAGTTAACCCTCATCCTTGCTTTTAGCGGAGCCACCGCTTACCGTGAATATTTATAATTCAAAGTGGCTGCGGTCATACTTCGTCAGAGATTCGCAGCCGGTTTCGGTGATAAGCACCATATCCTCTACCCGCAGATAGCACAAACCTGGCCACATTATTTTAGGCTCGATACATAAGACCATACCCGGCAAAAAAACCGCTTCCTCATCGGAACGTAGCCAGGGGCGTTCGTGAACATCAATACCAATTTGATGACCCATAATGCCAAAATCTCCCACCCGACGCAGATATTTACCTAAACCATGACCCTCCAGTTTGTCGTGGAGGGTAGCAAAGGTGCTGCCCAGACTTACCCCCGGCTTAATTAAAGAAAGCAGATATAGCTGCGCCTCTTGCAGCGCATCATAGGCTTCCCGCGCTTGTCGGTTTTTACCGCAGTAAAAGGAGCGACCGAAGTCCGAACAGTAGCCATCTACCACATAACCGAAATCAAAACCGATAGCCGTTCCCTCCTGTAATCCGGCATGGGGAGGATAATTGAAGAGTTCCTCGGAGCCGGGAGCACCGGACTGCACGAAGATAGCTGCGGGGTTAAAGGAAATACTCCCCCTGCCGCTATCCAGAGCGATAGCAGCGATCAGGCGCTGCACCATCCGAGGGGTGACCCCCTCCTGCAGAGCGCTAGTGATAGTCCCCATGGCCATATCGGTAAAGTGAGCTGCTTGACGCAGCTTGGCGATCTCTCCGGCATCTTTAATCATCCGTAGCTTTTCGCCGTAAGCCTCCCCATCGCTGATGATTATACGGTTATCTGTCTGGTGCACCATGGCTTGCAGGGCCTGTTGGCAGCTTTCGCCGACAGCTATGCGATGGCATCCTTCAAGCAAAGGTCGTAACTCATCTGCCAGCATAGGAAAGAAGGCTGCCCTCTTCGTCACAGGAATATGCCCCATAGCATCACATTTATCGTAGGTCAGCACCAGAACGGCTTCACCTTCGGCGGGAATAAAGAGAAGGCAGTCCGGTTTGTTGAAAAAATGCCCGTTAAGGTGCCAGTCCGCTGCTGTTTTACCGCCACCGGTATCGGTGGTGCGCTGCCAGAAGAAGAGATCATCCAAAAAATATTGCATATTGCCGCTGGTGGCATAAAGCACCCCGTCGACACCATCTTGGATCATCAGCTGTTGTAGTTTGGCTATGCGATCAGGCATTAACTCCACCCCTTTCTTTGGGTGTATTTTAGCACATTTGTCTTGCTACAGTCCAGAAAAATTGGCAAAGACTGACAGTTAATTATACATGCCCTAAAAATAGATTGCACCATGGACTACCCCCAGGCTGATATGTTACAATATGCTGTAACTATTCAGGTACTCTGCACCTGAATAGTTACCACCACATGTTAATGTGGTGCAGACGCAAAGCGGCTGTGAGCGGAGGCGGACATGCGCCGACGAAGCGACCAGGGGGCGTGGCGCACCCATCTAAGATAACACAGGTTTCTGGAACTCAACCAAGTAGGTTAGTAGTTACAATATGTTAAAAAAGGTAGGTTTAAAACATGGACAAATCGTTTCATAGCGGCAACCGCAACACCCTTTACCACACTCTGCCTGAAGGAACGCTGCTGCTATCCTTTGCGGGGGTCGCTCCTCACATGACCGCCGATGTTTACTACGAGTTTTACCCTAACCGCAACTTCGTCTATCTTACCGGACTGAAGCAAGATGCCGCCGGCATTATTTTTTTAGCGCAGAAGTCTGGGGAGAAAGTAGAGGAGACCGCCTTCATTCTGCCGCCGGATGAGCGGGCTGAACGCTGGAACGGTCCACGCCCTAAAGCTCACGAAGTGGAAGAGATCGCTGGGATAACCAACTGCCGCTACCTGGCGGATTTTTCCAATATTATCCATCGGATTATAAGCTCCGGTAGGTATAAGTATGTGGCTCTGGATTTGCATAAGTTAACTCCCGAGCTCCCCGATGATGCCGCCCACAGCTTCGCCCAACTGCTGGCTCAGCGTTACCCGGCGCTACAAATAATCAATATCCATCAGCAGTTACGTCTGCAGCGCCTTTTCAAGCAACCCTGCGAGATCGAGGCTATGAAGCGCGCTATTGATATCACCGGCCAAGGGATTAAAGCCATGATGCAGGCAGCCAAGCCGGGGATGTATGAGTACGAATTAAAAGCCATCTACCAGGAGGTGCTGACCAGGCACCGTGGCGAGGCTTTATCTTTCCCGCCCATTATCTCCGCCGGTAATAATAACTTTTGTATTCATTATCACGCTTACAGCGGGCAAATTAACGAGGGCGATATGATCTTAAACGATGTAGGCGCCTGTTGGGATGGTATCTATAACGACTGCTCCCGGAGTTGGCCGGTAAGCGGTAAGTTTAGCGAACGGCAACGGCTGCTCTATGAGTGCGCCTATCAAACATCGGAACACCTTTTTGCTATCATCAAGCCGGGGATAACTACCCAGGAGGTCGATCTCACCATTCGCCAGTACTGCTACCAGCTGCTCCACGAGGCAGGATTGTTAGCCTCCTACGAGGAGATCGGCAAACTGATGTGGCACGGGGGGGCGCATCATGTCGGCTACGATGTTCATGATGTGGTCGCCCAGGGGCTACCGGTGGCACCGGGAATGGTCTTCTGTGTCGATGTGGGGATCTATTGCGAAGAGTGGGGCATTGGGTTCCGTTTAGAGGACAACTGCCTGATAACAGAAAATGGCTGCATTAACCTTTCGGCGAATATACCCCGCAGTATTGCGGAGATCGAAGCCGCCATGGGGAAAAGATAGCTGTTGGGGGGCGGGTAGCTCCCGTCTGATGAAAGATAAACCAAACTGGAAGGAAATGGTTAATAATGGATCTTTATACAGCCATCAAAAAGCGGCGAACTGTTCGCGATTTCACAGACCAGGAAGTGCCTGCAGACAAGATAGAGCGCATCCTTGACGCTGGGTTACGAGGTCCTAGCGGGAATCATCTCCGGGATATCCACTTCGTGGTCATCCGCAGCAAGGAACGAATTTCCGAGGTAGTCAAGATGGTAGGCGTCCATGCCACCATGCAGATGGAAAGGGTCATGGCTTCGGATATGCAGGGTAGTCAGAGGAGTATGTATCTCGACGCAGTCCCCAAACAACGCCAGATGCTTCTGCAAGCCAGTGCTTTGGTATTACCCTATTTCAGGCACCATGGTGATTTCAACCAAGCCAACGGGGTGACGACCTATAACAACTTTGCCTCTGCCTGGTGCGCCATCAACAATATATTACTTGCGGCAACCGCAGAAGGTTTGGGATGCGCCTTGCGCATTCCGATTGGCAGTGAACCAGAGTACGTGGGGCAATTGGTTGATGCGCCGGAAGGGTATATTATGTGTTGTTACCTGGGAATAGGTTATCCTGCTCAAGACGCTGTTGTCATCGATCAAGTGCCCGTCAACACCGCCAATCGGGTGCATTTCGAGCGCTGGTGAAGGTAAACGAGTACTGCCGAAAGATTCTAGGAAAAGCCAGCCGGTCTACTCATTCTTTAACCTATGGGAAGTTTTAGTTAATAAACTGCAAACCCGCGCTCCTCTACGGAGAGCGGGTTTGTTTGTGAAAAACCGGTTTCATGTTTCTTGTTTCCTACCTAACTTATCTTAAAGGGATAAAAGTAACCGCTTTTTGGCATCACATGCCCGTCAAAAAGCAAACTTAATTACAAGAACAGACCTTGATTCGCCGAAGAGCGCACTCTTAAGGCGAGAGGTTGAAGACGTTGTCTTCAACCTTTCCCCGCGCTCCGTAGAGGAGAGCGGGTTTGTTTGTGTTCCCAGGACTATGGGCTAAGTGGCTAAGCCTTTAATCACCTGTATGGCAAACGCAACATCTTCCTCGCTGACATTCATATGGGTGACAAAGCGCAGGGTGTTTTTGGTGCGGGCGGTGCATTTTATCCCCAGCTCAGCAAACTTCAGCACCCAGGTATCGGCATCATAGCCGGTGCCTGTAGTCTCGAAAACCACGATATTAGTGGGTATCTTAGGGGATACCACCTTGAAGGCGGTGTGGGCTTTTAAGGCTTCGCTGAGCTTCGCGGCTTTGGCATGGTCTTCAGCCAGGCGTTCCACGTGGTTATCCAGAGCATAGAGACCACAAGCGGCGATAATGCCGCCTTGACGGAAGCCACCTCCCAAGGTTTGGCGCACCTTGCGCGCTCTATGAATAAAAGCTTCGGAACCTACCACTACTGAACCCACAGGAGCGCCCAGCCCTTTGGTTAGGCAGACCTGCACGGAAGATGCCCCTTTGACAACTTCCTTAACGGGGACTCCCAAGCCTACAGCCGCATTAAAAATTCTGGCGCCATCAATATGTAAGGGAACGCGGTATTCATGGGCTACAGCCACCATAGCGGCAAGCTGTTCCAAAGAAAGAGCCGAGCCGCCTCCCACATTATGGGTGTTTTCGATACTGATAACCCCGGTCTTAGGCCAATGGACCTTTTCACCGCGGATCATGTTAGCAATTTCATCTGGCTCCATATAGCCTCGGGAATCCTCTGCTCCTTTTAAGGTGCGAGCTTGCAAACCACCTACCGCTGCCATACCGGCTACTTCCAACATAAGCAGATGCGCCGATTCTTCCAAAATAACTTCATCACCGTGCTGGCAGTGGCTGAGTAGCGCTACTAGGTTGCCTTGGGTTCCGCTGTTGACAAAGAGCCCGGCTTCAAAGCCCAGCAGTGCCGCCGCCTTCTTTTCCAATGCAATTATGGTGGGATCTTCCCGGTAGCCATCATCACCCAGCTCGGCTTGTACCATGAACTGGAGCATGGCTGGCGTTGGCTTGGTCAGGGTATCACTGCGTAGTTCAACCGTTCTTTTGGCGATGCTCATAGACTAAAATCTCCCCTCTTTAATACAATTCTGTTAGATGGGGACTACCCGCCCCCAAACCCCCGGTCGCTACGGCAGGCAAAGCCTGCCTGCGCTTTCTGGAACTACGTTCCAGAGCCCCGGGTTCCCGTGGCGGAGTAGAAGCCCACATCTATAATGCTCTGGGTGAACGCAGTTCATGGGCTTCTACTCTGCATAATCATACCACAGAGAGCAGCGCTTTGCTACTGTTTTTTACGTTATAGTGTGTATTGCAGAATTTTTATTTAAGTATAATATACACATATGAAATCTGTTTTTGCCGTAGTGTAAAAAAAATAATTTGAGGAGGAGCAAAATGGCACACATCAATGTATTTGCCCAAAGTCCCAAGCATGAGGAGTTCAGCTGGGAGAAGCTGGGTAACATTAAAGAAGGGCGCGGGGACTTAAGCGAGGAGATGCCTGTTCTGGTCTATCGACTTATGCAGTATACCATGTTAGATGTACTCAGCAAAGCTCATGGTCTTGCCCAAGCTAACGAATATTTTCGTCAGGCCGGATACCTGGCAGGAATTGCCTTTGCTAACAATAACCTGGATCTGACCCAAGAGTTCAGCGGTTTTGCCGCCAACCTGCAAAAAGCATTATTGGATATGAAGATCAGCATCCTACGCATGGAAAATTTCAACGCCGATAACGGTAACATCATTCTTACTATCGGGCAGGACTTGGATTGCAGTGGTATACCTATTAGCAACGAAAATGTGTGTGTTTATGACGAGGGCTTTATTTCCGGTATCCTCGAAGCATACACAGGAAAGAAGTATAACGTGCGAGAGGTAGATTGCTGGGCTAATGGTGACAGAGTCTGCCGTTTTTCAGGAACCGTCGTGGCAAATTCAAATCAGCTTGACGACTTCTATAAATGGTAAAACATCCTGTTTCCGATGGAGATTGTCCTCCACCTGAAGTTATTCCCTAAAGAGGCGGGCGTCTTAACTCCTTCTTGCCTTTGGTAAGACTCCCACCTCTAAGGGAAGCGTAGGTGGGGGATATGATAAAGCAGAAAAAAGAATTTAGTAGGTGATCACAATGCAGTCTCCATGTATGGAGTGTAAAACCATATTTATCGTCGATGACGATATGACCAACTTAACTGTTGGTGCAGAAGCGCTAACCGGTTTCTATAATGTTTTTACCTTTAACTCTGGCAGGTTACTGCTTAAAAGATTGGAAAAGCAAATTCCAGATATGATTCTACTGGATGTAGAGATGCCTGAGATGAACGGCTACGAAGTTATCAGGCACATTAAGGGTAAAAGCGAAACCAGCAACATTCCCGTTGTCTTTCTAACCGCCAGAAGTGACGGTGACAGCGAATTGGAAGGTCTGTCATTGGGAGCCATCGACTACATCATTAAACCTTTTTCCCCTCCTCTTTTACGAAAACGCATAGAAGTTCATCTTCTGGTGGAATCACAAAAAAGAGAGTTGCAGGAGTTTAATAACAATCTTTTAGCCATGGTGGATGCCAAAACCAACACGGTAGTGGAACTGCAAAACGCCATACTTAACACTATGACCAAGCTGGTGGATCGCCGTGACGATATTACTGGCGGGCATATCGAAAGAACCCAGCGCTACATGCATGTACTGCTTAAAACCATAATAGAAAGTGGTCTCTACCAGGATGAAGCTTTGTCTTGGGATCTGGATCTGGTAGTACACTCCACGCAGCTACATGACATAGGAAAAATAGCTATTAGAGACAGCATCCTTCTCAAGCCGGGCAAACTGACTGCGGAAGAGTTTGACAAAATTAAGACACATACCACCGTGGGAGAGGATGTCATACAGGAAATTGAAAGGAACACATCCGAACATAAATTCCTGGAATACGCCAAAATATTTGCCGCCACTCATCACGAAAAGTGGGATGGCAGTGGTTATCCCAGAGGCTTGAAAGGTGAGGAGACACCTGTGCTGGGAAGAACCATGGCCATTATCGATGTTTACGATGCCTTGGTTTCCGAACGACCGTATAAAAAAGCATATTCTCATGAGGAAGCAGTAGCTATCATCATCCAGGGTAAAGGAACCCACTTTGACCCGACTATTGTAGACCTGTTCCTGAGCGTTTCCAATAAATTCAGTTGCATATCCAAATAACAGGGGTAACGACGGGGAAGTTTTAAAGAGCATAGGGGAGAATAATTATGGAAGACTATATTATCTGTCGGAATGAATCCAAACAGGTAGCCGATATACTGTTCGAATGTATGCGGGACATTATTTATAATCCTCAGGGTACTTCCCTGGATATGGAAAGTCTGCCCGAAGCCTTTAAGGATGTGGGCAAAGGGTTGCTGTATCTTAATAAGGTACTGATGGAAGCGAAAACCCTCGCCCAAGAACTTTCGGCAGGAAATTTGAATTGTACCGTCCCGCACCCAGGTAATGAAATGGTTGCTCCCCTGAAATCGCTGCATGCTGCTCTCACTCATCTGACCTGGCAAGCCAAGCAGGTAGCCAATGGGGATTTTACCCAACGCGTGGACTTTATGGGTGAGTTTTCTACAGCATTCAACCATATGGCGGAACAGCTGGAAGTGCAAAGGCAAGTTAACGAAAGTGAAAAAGAGAATCTGCTTAAAGCTGTTGAAGAGAGTACTCGGGCACGCCGGGAGGCAGAGTACAATCTGGAACTGGTGCGTATTGTCAACGGAGCTGCTGAGCTTTTGCTCAAAGTTGCTGCCAGAGATTATATCAGCGCCGTAACCGAAGGTATGGAAATGATCGGTAGATACACCGGAGTGGATCGTATTCATATGTGGCAAAACATCCGCAAAGATGATGGCAGGATGTATTATCAACAGAAATGTAGCTGGTCAGGCATTGATCAATTCGGCGGGAACTATATGGAATATTCCTTCGAGGATACTGTTCCCACATGGGAACAAATCCTTCTTACAGACGAAACAATTAATGGATTGGTAGAAAACTTCCCCCCTACGGAAAAAAACTTTTTATCTTCCCAACAAATTCAGTCTGTCCTGGTTATTCCCATATTTGTCAACGACAATTTATGGGGGACTGTCAGTTTTGACGACTGTCACCAGAAGCGAACCTTTACCAAAACGGAAATAAATATCTTGCGTTCATGGGGATTATTAATTGTGGGCGCCATGCAACGTAGCCTAATAGCCCAACACTTGCAAGCTGTTTCGGATAATTACAAAGGACTAATCTGGAGTATCAATAATGAAGGGATCATCACAACCTTCAAAGGACAATATACTAAATCGTTATTATCCATATCTGATAATATAGAAGGAAAACATATGTCTCAGCTCCGGCATACAGCAGATCATTTTGAGACCATTGCATCATATATTGAGAAAACTTTCAAGGAAGGGCCTCAGAACTGGATCAATGAAGTTGAAGACCGGGTCTACCATTCCTATACCTCCCTCATGCACTGTGAAAATGGTACGCTGATTGGGGTGGTAGGCAGTACAGACGATGTAAGTGAAACGATCAGACTTAATAAAGCCCTGGAAAGAGCCAACAAGGCTAAATCCGAGTTTTTGGCTAATATGAGCCATGAAATACGCACACCTATGAACGCTATCATTGGTATGGCGGAGCTCTCCCTACGGGAAGATATTCCACTAACTGTTCGGGAGTATATCTTTTCGATCAAACAAGCCGGGACTAACCTGCTAGATATTATTAATGATATTTTAGACTTTTCCAAAATTGAAAGCGGTAATGTAGAGATAATTGAAAACGAGTATATGCTCTCTTCCTTGATAAATGATGTGGTGCATGTTATTAAGTCGAAAACCCACGAGTCGTGTTTGCGCTTCGTAATTAATATTGACAATAACATTCCCAGTGTACTTTTGGGAGATATAAAACGCATACGCCAAATAATAATGAATCTTTTAAGCAATGCTGTTAAGTATACCGACAAAGGTTATGTTTCTCTGTCGGTATATGGCAAAAAGATTGATGATGATTCCATAATGTTGCGCATTGATGTAGCTGACAGTGGCAGAGGGATAGCCCAACCGGATTTAGAAACACTTTTCGATAAGTTTACTCGCTTTGATATGACCAGAAACAACAATGTGGAAGGCACTGGTCTGGGACTGGCTATTACCAAAAACCTGGTAGATAACATGGGTGGCGAAATTGGGGTGCATTCGGTTTATGGTGAAGGCAGTGTTTTCACCGTAAGATTACCCCAAAAGATAGTAAATAATACCAAGCTCGCCATAGTTGAAAAACCTGATGATAAGAACATCCTGGTTTTCGAGAGACGTGAGATATGTATTAATTCCATTATTCAAACTATGGAAGGCTTGGGGGTCAGGTACAAGCTGGTAACCACCGCTGCCGAATTCTACGAGGAGCTTATCAGTAACAAGTATTCTCATGTATTTGTAGCATCAGTTTTATACGAACGCGCTAAGAAAGAATTCGGGGAGTTGCCAACAAAATCGAAAATCATCTTGATCGTAGAATTTGGTGAAGCTGTTAAAGAAAGGAATATCAATATTCTTACAACCCCCATTTTTGCCATACCTGTGGCTAATTTTCTCAATGGGACTTCCGATCTTTCTACTATGGGTGTTATTAGTATGGCAGCAGAAAGATATATTGCTCCTGAAGTAAGCATTCTTAGTGTTGATGACATCAAAACAAATTTGAGCGTCCTGGAAGGGTTGTTGAAACTGTATCAAGTACGGGTTGTTTCCTGCCATAACGGCATGGAAGCCCTGGAAGCGGTGAAGGCAGCTTCTTACGACCTGATTTTTATGGATCATATGATGCCGGGTATGGACGGTATTGAAGCAACACGTCGCATTCACACTCTGGGCAACGATTACCCGCATATTGGTAAAACTCCGATTATTGCCCTGTCGGCCAACTCTATCTTAGGCGCCAAAGAGATGTTTTTGCAGAATGGGTTCGATGATTATTTACCAAAACCCATTGATCCAGGTGAACTACACAGTATGCTACGTAAATGGATCCCGGGGGAGAAATGGATAGTCACCGGGGAGTTCGATGAAAGTAAAGGGCAGGAACCCGAAAACAGTGTGGATATTAAGGGCATCAACCTGAGTAAAGGGATTGCCATGACTGGGGGAACCCTGGAAAACTATATGCGAATTCTGGCTATTTTCTATAACGATGGCTTGGCGAAAGCCAAGGAAATCCAAGCCTGTCTACTTGCTGAAGACATACACTTATACACTATTTATGTTCATGCACTAAAAAGCGCTGCTGCTAACATAGGAGCAGAAAGCCTGTCCGAAATGGCGCGAATGCTGGAAGATGCCGGCAGAGAGGGAAACCTACCGCTGGTATTAAACGAAAGCCATCGATTGTTGGCAGATCTGGAGGAGCTTTTAGGCAACATCCATACTGTCCTGACTAATCTGACCGTTCAGGAGCATAACACCTCTGACGCTTTGTCTCTGATAAACCCCGAGTTACTACGGCTTATGGAGGCCATAAACTCCTTCGATGCGGCAACCATTAAGGAATGCACAGATAATTTATATAAATTCACTTCTCTTCCCGAGATCGGGATAAAGATAGATGACATTCTGCGTAA
>Ga0123353_10004961_pt1 | contig 17338 bp, 8 predicted proteins | sample TergutLab28metaG_3_FD_92763 | JGI IMG/M metagenome (GOLD analysis project Ga0123353, IMG submission 92763) | Labiotermes labralis P3 segment gut microbial communities from Petit-Saut dam, French Guiana - Lab288 P3 | ecosystem: Host-associated > Arthropoda: Insects > Digestive system > Gut ...
ACTACCACTACTACTACTACTACTACTACTACTACTACTACTACTACTGCGGTATTATAATTCCGGTGGTGGTTCTTCTGTTCACACGTTCATCCGTTTGAATTGCTTGATGCCTTACATACTTACTTAATTACGTACGTACTTAATTACCTACTTACTTTCCACGGAGTAGAGTTCTCATCTAGTCAAGAAGTTCCCCGCTTTGTATTGGAACCCGAAGTTCATTACCTCTTTTACAACATCCTGTCAACTGTCCCTATCCTGAGCCAGATCAATCCAGTCCGTGCCCTCACATTTCACATCCTGAAGATTCATCTTTTGCTTGCATGTCTACTGAAGAAAATCAGCTTTATTTAATGGGCCACACTGAATGTAACTTTATTCCAGGCTGCGGATTTTCTGGGTGTGACTCAGTGTAATTTGGTGGTTAAGCATCAGTGTATGGAAGAAACCCGCTGTTTAGAGCTCCTACCTTCGAAACGTCAGTAGGTCCCCCCTCCCATCTGCCAAAGTGCACAGCATTAAATCCCAAGCTTAGTATGACGAATTTTTCTCTGTACATAAGGTCAAACGTGTGACGAACTTATTCCAGAGTACATTGACTCTGAACATTGACTTATTCTACAATGTGACGGCGTTTAGTTGTTTAGAAACTTACCGAAGTATTGGATGAATGTGTGTAAATTTATACCATATTGTACGGTGTCACATCCAAGAAGAGAAGATCTTCAGAATTTCCGTCTGTATCTTAAATGTGGCATTTAAATTGGTTTAAAGCTCTGGTAGTCTATATATCTGTATAAATTTGCTTTAGTTTGAAACTCGCATTTCCACTCCATAGTCTCCTAGAAATTATAGGCACCTGAAACCTACCCTAAACGCTCTGCAAGTTGCGTCGTAAGGTATGTTATTAGAAGGCAGCCACATTTCTCAATGACTGCAAACGGCAAATTCCGAGCTAAATAAAAGAAAGTGAATACGTTTTTTATTTCCTAATGAGGGTTTTCTTTCAATTGTGTTGTCTTTTGCTTTGCAGTATCTTTAATATGTTTGGGGCGCACGCTCTCACAGGTCGGCTTTCTTCTGTTGTTCTTTACCTCTATTAGTATCTTGAAACCCACTGCAAACCTGTTTTCAAATATTTGAATTGTTCCAGTGCTGTGAGTGTATTTGTCTTTTGTTTGTTCTAAGTACCAACTCCGTAGATGGCAGCAAGGTCGACTAATAGAGTTAACTTATATTGTTTCAGAGTGTTATGTGTTGAAGTAAGAAATAACATGAAGTTGTGTCGTCAAATCGAAGGTTACTGTGTGTTCGGTAGTTTAAGTCTTTCCACTATTAGTTCTTTAAAATCAAATGCCTTTGTCTCTAAACTTCCGTAATGCTAACATTTCACAAATATACTGAACAACGGGCCATAGAAAAAGTTCAAGACATTGTCATATATTTGGTGAATTAAAAATGTTGACACTTTAAGAGGGTTATTTTTGTATGAAAATAATTAAATATTTGGGAAGTGTGTTGTGCTGGGACGGATCTTCATAATCTCCATTGATACGTGGTTGTGTAACTACATTCGGTAAAGAACCTCTCTCTTTTTCTTCAAACTAAACTTTATGCCGCTTCCACTGTCTATTCAGTAATTAAACCCCAAATGTAATTCTTTTAATCTCCACCAGCTAAATATAAACAACCTATATCTTTAATCTTGGTACTATATGTGTGTGGTGCCCGCGGTAGCACAGTGGTTAAGGTGCTGTGCTACAATTCGGCAGGTCGCTGGTTCGATCCCACCTGGTGTCAGTGGATTTTTCATTGACATAAAATCCTTCCGATCGCACTATGGCCCTGGGGTCCACTCAGCCTCTAACAAAAATGAGTACCAGGAGTATTTCCTGGGGTTAAAGGCGGCCGGTGCGTTTGGCTGACAACCTACCACCATCCTGTGCCGTTGTCACGAAATCTGGGAACCTTAACTTCCTGCAACCCTCTTGGCCCCTCCGGACCTGTAACGGGACTGCTTTACTAGATGTGTGTGTGGGTGGTGCTTCACGCACTATCTGTTTTATTCCGAGAAACAGTCCCCAGTACCAGCTGGATAGTAGCTGGGTACTTTGTGGTCTGTCGTACAGGACGCTGGATTGGCCTAATTCCAGTCTGGACATCTGTTGTGCTTTTGATGACACAAGCAGACGATAATGTTTTATCCGATGTGTGAAGCCTACATTGCGAATGAGACAATACGGTACAAAATGTGAAAGACCTTTTAACAAACCTCCTTGTACATAGATAGTCGTTGGTCATGAATTGTGTGCCACCGTATTCCAGTACAGCGGTGTAAGAACGTTCTTTCAGTGTCTTGGTTTACGTATATTATCTTTTGGTCCTATTCGTGACTACTACCTACCCGTAACTAACGTACACACAGATAGAGTAGCAAGCGTTTAGTGACTTCTGGTCCTGTTAGTAGGTACTTGGGACATATATTTCCCAGGTGGAGTATTCATTTCTTTTCTACTTGGTTGGTTCTGTTCCCAGGGTAAGAGGGGGTGGGAAGGACACGGCAGCCAACGATGTGCAGGAATATCGTGTAGTCTTGTGCAGCTTGGTCACTTTGTGGTTTCCTCTTGTGTTCTCGGAATGTTGACAGGACAAGCTCTTGGAATGCCATTACCTTCTCAAATTAATTCGTGAATACGCAAACCGACAGTCGGCTCTCTTTAATCCAGCGTTGGAACCAAAGAAATTTTTTATAGAGTAGACGGACAACTCATTGGACGCGAAAACAATAGTTCTTACGTGTTGTGGTTCGCGACTTTAAAGGACAGAAAGCGAGCGTTTCAAGACACATTGCATTCAGCGCCATTTTATACGTTTGATGTGTGAATGGCGACCTCTTTAATGGGATCGTACATACGGAAGCTAGTTGATTATTCTGAGTGGCAAGATATCATTCACAGTCTGCTGTTATGTGCGTGCGTGAACAAACACACGTGAACACATACAACACACAACACAATCACACTCGTAAGCCTCTATAGCAGGAGTAATGCCACAAAGTCACCAGCTTCGGTCGCCGGTAATGTTAGCGAGTGTAGCCTGATGTCACAAATCGGGAGTGTGCGCGAAACCGAAAAATGTAGGTGATCATTTGAAGAAATGTATGTATAAGTGTGTTCTACAGAAGTATGTTGATCTTGTATCATCCTTTTTTTTTTATCCGGCCCGAAATTCACATACCTACCTATAAACAATTACATCTCACCTGGTAGTGTTAGGCCACTTGGTGAAAACAAAGAGGTACCACAGATTGGCATTAGAAGGAACCGGAAACCAGAAATATATGCGCATTTCTGGTCTGGAAATCACTTGTCAAACTGAGAGGGAAACTGGAGAGTAAAGTTATTGTGGCTCTTCAGATTGTGAGGGAATGTGAGAGTGGATGAAACTTGCTGAGAAGCCAGTGGCGAGGTTTGGCACGAGAAGTGTTGAATTTCGAATATTTGACAATAGAGTAATTAATCGCTTCGGAACATGGCCCTGTAAGAATTTATACATCTCCTCTGCCTTCAGTCTGTACTATTTTTTGTCTTTCTTTTCCGCCTCTATATAAGTTATCTTCTTTCTGAAAACATCCACTCGCATTACTATATCTACAACTATTGTCTGTTTCCTTATTTTAAATAGATAAGGCTGTCTCTGGAATTTTTTATTCCACTCTGTTTCCTTCGTAGTTCTTCATACACATTTTTTTTTCAGTAATACTCGCAGCAACCAAGGAATTCCTTTTTATTAAAGAATAGGGCGACTGTGTTTGTTCATACGAAGATGACTACATAATACTGGTACGCCTTAGCGCAGTGTTTCTCAACCGCCGGGCCCTGGCATCAAGTATACCAGGCCGCGAGAGGTTCTGCTGGAATTTGTCAGTTTGGTTTTCTAAGCAATTTTCATGAATAAATGTTTTATAGTGGAAATATTTGGAGGAGAAAAATATTCGTGAATGTGTAGAAAAACTCAGACTCAAATGTTGACCTGAGGAAACTACAGTATGCTACAAGATTTCATAAGTCAAGTGATTGATAACTAATTTAAATGTAATTTTAAACTTGTCAACATGTCATACCGTATACATACGTGTACTAATACTGTTTATGATTATGCCTTAATTAATTATTAATACTTATGTTAGCTTAATATATGAACTTAAAAAATGGAAAGGTATTTACGAGTAAATTTGTTGGGACCGGACCCTCATCTTAAGAAAAAAGAATTTACCGGGCCGCGGTCTCACAAAGGTTGAGAAACACTGTCGTAACGGATGTGACATGAGGCGTATTAGTTGCCGTCTACTACTAGATTTTTCCAGCCGGCGGTGATATTGTCCATCTCATTAAAGTTAATTTTTTAAAACACTGTAGTCAATGTCTATACTAATCTTTTTCAAAACTTCCTAATTTTCCGCACGGGCTTTTGTTGATTTCATATGATACTATGAAGAAGCGGTGGTTGTGTTCCTAAAGAACATAGCCTAATTAGTCCCTGTACTGGAGAAGCATTGATTTTCCTGAGAGGAAGGAGGGAGGATTAACAAGCTGCTACTTATGAGTTTCAAAGCCTCTAACATTCATGCATTTAACAGTGAGGACAGAGTAGGGACCGTTTGTGAGGTGATACTGTACATATAACGCTTTTAAGCTGAGATTAGTGCATCCTCCACCAACCACTGTTCACCTTTTAAGAAGCGTCGACAAAATACCAGTGGCAGATCGTCAGTTGTTTTTACACCTCCGAACTTGTTTCGTCTGTTAATTTAAATATTACGGTTTGAGGAGTAAAGATATAGGAAGGGTCACTGAAGAATAAAAACCAACTAGATGCCACTTGTTATTTTATTGTACTTCTTATATGCTCAACATGTTTCAGGCACTACTATGCCCATCATCAGGAGCTTGCGAATATAATGTTGATTACCACATTGGTTGTTTCGTTCTGTAAAGATGGAAGAGGTAGCGTTAATGTAAAATTGTGGTTCTTAGTGGTGTGTGTTCGGTGTGAAGTTCTTTGTCGCTTGGTTGTGGCTGGTAACGTGTTTCTGTTAATTTTGATAGTTGTGATCGTTTATGCGTGGTGATCGTAGTGTTCTGTTGTGTGTTTTATTATTGGATTGGTAATTCGATGTGTTGTTAGTGTTAATTAGTATTAGTAGTAGCATCTAGTTGGTTATTATTCTTCAGTTATCACAATGATGCACGGTCCAACAAACATCAAATATCATAGCCTATGCAAATGCGGTCATTATAATTTATATAATCTCCAATGGATTCTTTTAATATTTGAGGGTCTAACGGTGGCAAGGCTGTCTTTGCCTTGTAGCCCAGAAGGTCGTAGAACCGATCTGTGTTCAGTATGGTGATAGACCGATCAGGCACTGGGATGAGATAAGTGGCAAGCTTAATTAACAGCGAACCGGCAGATGTGTCAAGACATTTACGATATTCCGGCTGCTACTTGTTGTAAGTCACCACCAATAACTGCCCTGATGTCGGCAGAACTCAAAATAGACTATGTCACTGCGCAGGATTTGTTACTGTGCTGATTGCCCGACAGTATGTTATCGTAGTGTAAACAAGAAAGACATCACGTGATGCGCGCAAATGTAAGTTTCCTTGTCGGACAGCCACTGCGCAGCCGATATTTTGTCGCTCTCTGCTCGGCATACGTATGCTGTCTCTCACCCCAAAGTCATCATGAATATCGTTATTTGTTCAGTTAATTCAAGTGCTGTGCCATAGACTAAGCCGCAACAAAGAAACCAAAGGTCATTAAAACGGATCGGTAGTTAAGAAGTGCAACGGGGAGAAATTAATTTCGGAACACTGAAATTGGGCTACTGTGTAGTCGGGCGTGCCACATGCCAAATGGGCAGTATTGTGTGATGACACAGAGTGGATGGGCAAAGGGCGTAGGTTTTGCGGGGTAACCATCTTCAGGTAGCCTGTCTTACGACATGTCCGTACGTTGGTCCAAAGCAATTTCTGTACACAGGATGATCTAATGCTTCGTCTTTGAATTTACAGTATCTTCTCCTTTCCTTAAAGTTATCCAGTGGCTGCTTACGTCTTCTTCCTTGTCTTCCCGTCAGTTCTATCCTTCTTCCTATCTTTCCTTCAATAATGAGTTTGGGAAGGCAGTTCTTACCCCAGAGTGACCAATCCCGCTAGCCTCCCTTATTTTCATTGTATGTAGGGCGTTCATTTTCTTCTTGACTCCGTGTAATACTTCTTCATTTTTCAGACGATCGGTCCAACTGATCCTCTCCATCCTTCTCCAGCACCACATTTCAAAACTTTCAAGGCATTTCTGATCTTCTTTCCAAAGTATCCAAATTTCAGCACCATACAAAAACTATGCTCCAATTGAGCGCCTCGCTAGTTTCTTCCTTAAATTTGAGAATGGTTTACTGGTGAAAAGAGTCGTTTGCTTGTTGAATACTCCCTTGCTATAGCAGCACAGTGTAATATGTAGTCCATTACAGACCAATATAAAGTTCTGGTCTTGGGTCACGTACCGTATATTACATTTGCATTACTAGGTGTTCTTGAAGAAATGAGAAGAAACGCGTTATGTGGAGACTCCGTCCGTCCATGACCTGTTATCAAGCCCATAGAGTAGTCAGTGTACTGACTGAAATACCCCGGCCACAAACAGGTGTAAATTTCTAAAACTAGGCGTCCAGTCAAAGGGACTTCTTGAATAACAAGAGCAGGTTTATACGCGTATGGAAACACAATTTCAAATTCAGAGATATTTAAACCACTCAAATTGGTCAGTGAAGGGCTAATGGTTTAGCAACACTGCATCAGTCGCAAATGAAATTTAGGTGATTTGTTTTTGCATGAAATTTAAATTGTGCTAACTATTGCCCATTTGTTAAGTGTAAACGTATGCCAGCTTATTTGAACACATAAAAGGGCCGGTCAGAAAATAAATTTACGCGGCTTATGTTGTTGCAACAGAAGAGTCTACACCGAATGTGATTATATTCGCCGCTGGGCGATTACCAGCTGTTTCCGGCGTTGAAGGAAATTAGTGGAGGCTATACAAGTTAGAGTGATCACGCGATGGAGACATTTATGACACGATGGCTAATAACACAAAACACGTACTTCCGCCAAAAGAGAATAGAAGAGCTTGTCCCATGATAAGGTAACTGTCTCGTTTGTGATGGGCACTATGTGGAAAGATGCAGGGGCGACAGTACAATTAAGTCTGAGCTGTTGTGAGAGATCACAATAACGAGCCCAAAATATATGAACTGCGAACAGATTTTCTGATAACTGTCGTACAAAACGTTCTGAAAGTGGACCAAACGCCACTGGTTTGGTTTTAGAGGTGATATGGAAGTGACACCGAAGAGAAAATTTTGCGTCCATGCCAGGAATTAAACCACGATCATTTGGCCAAATTAGCATGTCGGTTTACTGATTCGCTTATCCAGGCTTTGGTTCAACGTAATTTTTATTCGAAGATATTAAAACTGGATGTAAATGATTTAATTTGGGGGCAGAAAATGAATATGAGCCTATAATATACACGATCTGATAAGGAAAGGAAAGCATTAACTTTTTTTTAGAGTCTTTAGCAAGTCGACTATTTTCTTTCGGTGTAAAAACAGTTCCTCTCCTTATATGGGTTTTGTTTTGGAAAAAAAATCTATATGCGGTTGCTAAACACACTAGACACAGGTTTAAACTGGAGACTGCAAACTACTAATGAGAGCCCTACCTTCCTCAAGCTTTGCGTGCAAACATGTGAGACTGTGTATTTAAATTGTATTCGAACTGGTTTCTGCAAGCTGTGTATAGTTAGGGTTCATAAATTTGTACTCCAACGTTTCTAAATTACGTTGATTTAGTCAGTGTTTATAAAATCTTCTAACCAGCATTCTTGCGTCATATATGTTTACGACTTGTAATATTAGCAGCTGGATAAATTGTTAAGATACTAATTGAAAATTTTCGCTGCGTATCGAATTCGACTGCGCTTTTATAAACTGAGTAGCTCCATGATTTATACTGTGTATGTGTGATTGTGGAATTTCCTTCTCTGAAGCTAATGCACCTAAACGTGTAGCATTATTCGTTAAATCGACTGGTTACAAAAATATTTTACTGTAACTTTGTTACGCCATTCTTGCACCAAGCCTTTCAATTGAAAAATAGGAGTGTAAGTATTCGCGTTCGTATATCTGTGGTCAAGAAAATAAAAATACAAGTGTACTGGAGAGTGCAAGGTTGTAAAATTTTGGAGCGTTGACTTTGAAGTGTGTTTCTGGTCGTGGCGATTGACACGCGGGTAGTTTTTGGAAAACAGACGGACGGATGGACATAGCGTTTAGTATTTTATTGGTCTGGTGCACCTGGGAGCTTGCAGCAGCCGTGAGAAACACCATGTAACCCCACCCCACTCGACCTCGGTTAACTCACCAGCTCTTAGCATACAGTGCGTTCAGAATGGCGTGTTCTCGTTGTTACACGAGAACACTCCTGTCTGCCAAATGGGCCCCGTAAAGCGCCACCGTAATTATGTGTACCACCTGCTGTAACACGAAGAAACTCTGTTTTTTTTTCACATATCGTCTTTGTGTTTTTCTTATGATTCTTACGATATAGAACGATTTTTCCATGAACAATATTAACGGATCTGTCTCTCAAGTATAGACGGCCTTTGTTCTCTGTGAGGTATGAACTGTGTTTATATATGTAGACCTAATTCAGATTTACCAGAAAGAAAAGCGGGAGAAACATGGGAACCAGGAGACAAAGCAGCCGTCTTTGGATACAGGGGAGCATGGGACAGAGAAGTTCGTTTGCACTGTCAGTCTTCAACGGATTGTCGTGCCACTCTGAATGCTGTCTGGAGGAGAACTGGCTTTTTATCCTTGAACATTTGAGTTAGGTTTGAACTTTCATATTCTGTTCCTTTTTATCCATTTAATGTTATCCTTCCACCTGTGCCTAGGTCTCCAAATTCTATTCCGTTTCCAGGCGATCTCCTCTGTGTAGCTCTCTTTCTCTTTTCGCAAATGCATGCTGTGTATCTCACCCATCTCTGCCATAATCATATATAACGAAGAGTAAAAATTTACGAAACGCCTCACTGTGTATTTTTACATCCTACTTTTACGCCCTGTCTATCATTTCCATTTATTTTCCTCTCATTTCTATATTCGGATTTGTTTGAACTAGTCCTATATTTCTGGCATTATGTGTTGCTGCATAAATAAATAAATAAATATATATATATATATATATTTGTGTGTGTGTGTGTGTGTACGGGTTTCTTCAGTGAGCAGCAAGGAAAGGCCCGGGACTGTCTAAAGAGTATTTTAATAATCGGCCTATGTTAATAGGCCTGTAACTATGTGTTCGGTCACTCGTATATCTGTTACTCTCAAAGTAACAAGTAACCGTGATTGACAGCTTTTTTTAAGTGTCGATTAATTGGTGAAAGAGAGTGTATAAACACCAGGAAACATGTGGATATAATTTACTATTATGCTCAATAAGAAGTAGAGTTTTACTAACCCATGCTGATGTTGGTTAACATTGTTCGGCTTATTTAATTCAACGATTCAGTTACTTTGCTGCTCCCGCTGGCTGCTCATGAGACGTCATGCTTACCCCGAGATGATTATGATAATCGTATTAGAAGTGTGTGAAAACAAAATAATGGGCACCGAGCCATTTGGCCGAAACAGTGACGCTTTTGACTTGTTTGCGGAAGAAGCCCATTTCGAATCCCCCACTCGGGACACCGACTATTTCTGAATATCTTCATAATGTCCTTCAGTGGCTGTGTGAGAATGCTGGGTTGATACTGAAAATTAGGCCACGCCCACTAATCGTCCCACCTTCGAAGCTGTACAGCCGGAGCTACTGACGGTGTCTTCGAATGAACTATGAACATTTACTGAACGTAGGTCGGCATTACGTAAATTGAACTGAACGAAAAGTGCCGTAAATTACGGGAAGATAAACTCAGTTTTATATGTTCTTATTGCTATGGAAGTTGTGAAGATTTGGACATATAGCTGGCCGAAAAACAACCGTAGTTAAACTGCGTTGCGTTCTTGCGATACTTGACGTGTCACTCACAGACACGGTCCGCTTTTCTACAACACGCTGTACCACTCGTTTGTTTTATCAGTTCATTATTTTTCTTCTCTTTTAAGGCTATCAGAACCTAAATAGTGGCCTATCGATATCTGTCGTCGGCGTTGAATTTATGTGTATCCACTTCGGGGATGTAGCGGCCAGATCGTGTTCTGTTATCTCGATATGACTAAATAACCTGGGATGACCATGTTTGTTCTGGCAACAAGAAACGCTGCCGACAGAAAAGTACATCTTCCTACAAGGAATAAATCTTTAATCTGTTTCCACAGCAAATTCCTCGTCACTGTATATCCAACACCTTATCTAACATAAGGCCAGTGCTGTGCTGTTGGCACAGAAACGCGGTTTAAAAGATGGCTACGTGCAGGATTCGCTGGCGGAGAGTTACAAAAGGTAGATTTGTTTACGGTGTCTTGGTAAGTCCTACAGAGTCGCGCGTTACTTGGGAACTACACATATTTTGTCTCTGAATGATGATGAAAATGAGTGGGATGTATATCACGTGTGGAGTAAACAGTAAATATGCCTAGGTATGATATTTTAATTGCGAATCTTCAAAGGAAAAGGCCAATTGGGTGAAATCTGATTACACAGAAATATACACTGGGTCTTGGTGACTTCTGGTTTATTTAATTTTAACGAACCTTTTCCGACAGTACTTTTGTACAGCCACCCAACGGTAATATCTGTTACAATGATTCATCGGAAAGGATATAATAGTGAGTGATTGTTGTGAATTGCAGCATGGTCAAGTCGGCTCAAGTGCTAAGTGTTTCGAGTTGTATTCCGGAATTGAGTAGTTCAAATCTCTTTCGGTTTGAAGACGATAATTTATGAATCGTTGGAGCTGGCAGTTGAAGCTTTGCAGCCTGTGGAAATATACCGGAGATGGTATATACATGTTGCTGATGTATCAAACCCTGTCCAATATATACACGTTGCTGATGTATCAAACTCTGTCCAGTATATACACGTTGCTGATGCATCAAACTCTGTCCAGTATATACACGTTGCAGATGTATCAAACTCTGTCCAGTATATACACGTTGCTGATGTATCAAACCCTGTCCAGTATATACACGTTGCTGATGTATCAAACTCTATCCAGTATATATACGTAGCTGATGTATCAAACTCTGTCCAGTATATACACGTTGCTGATGTATCAAACCCTGTCCAATATATACATGTTGCTGATGTATCAGACTCTGTCCAGTATATACACGTTGCTGATTTATCAAACTCTGTCCAGTATATACATGTTGCTGACGTATCGAACCCTGTCCAGTAATTCAACATTTTAAACTTGAGGATGGTGTGAAACTTTGATGCTACGTCCGTCAAATTTGACATACAGGATCCTTTTATTACGCCGTATTCGTTTATCACTACCTTATAATCTCAAAAACTTCCGAGTGTAGCGAACCAGGCCACACAGGGGCAACTCTGTATCGAATTATGGACGTATTTGTAAGTTGTCTGTTCGAATTAACATCTCATGTTACATGGCTTATCAAATGAGAATGGTATCCTGGATTTCAGTGTGAACCGTCAGCTACTCAAGACTCAATACATTAAAATACATAAAAGATGAAGTTTTTCGTGGCGACACCAAGAAGACCTGCAGGGGAACAGGAATAGCTCCACTCGTTCTTAACTTTGTCACTAGGCGGAGGTCTATGATCAACAATATACCCCGGACGCTTTACTACGGAAGAGAACCATAGTAGTCTACCCATTTAATAGGAGGCTGGGCGGGCCGCAGATTTGGTCTGAATGTTTTTTTTTTTTAAATAATGTTTTTCCTGCTGGGATTCGAAGCCTGGATCGTCCAGTCCATAGGTTAGTCGCCGTACCGACTATGGTACCCTGTCTTTATGAATAACAGTATGGATCAGTTTATCTGGCATAGGTAGACGTGAGACAGGAGAAGGACGAGACTGAATCAGGCTTACTGTCACTGCTGCATTTCGTGTTGGCGGTTAGATGTTTTTTGTCAGTGAGTCACACCAACATAATTATTAAGCATGTCAAGAAATTCCACATACATTCCACAAACTGAAATTTGGAGTTTCCACTGCCGTGAGTATCAAATTTATTGTCTCCTTGGATATGACGTCATGTAGTCTGGTAGATAGGAACCAAGATTTCAGAGGAACTTGCTGACTCATTCTTCAGGGTAGAAAAATATGTCGACAACAGGTTGGTCCGTAACCAAAGCACATGACGTCACGTGACAGGAAACCTTAAATTGAGACCCTATAAAATTCCTCGCTGTAGATTTTTCTAGTCCAATGTTTGTAGATAACGGAGAATTACCTTTAATTTATTATATCGCAACTGGATCTCATTGATCAATAAATTATCCCATCATATTTGTCGGTGTTTTCCAATCAATAACGGTACCGGACTGGTTAATGCAGCGACATCGTGTTAACCTGTGTTTGCAGAGCTACAGCCTTTTCTAACCCCATTCTTGGTTGCGCAGTACCAATCACGGCTACCTAAAAGAGACTTTCAGCGTCTCCTATCAAATCCTTACCTACTCGTCATTCGTAATCATCTTCGAATCTCACTCGAAATTACATTCTGTAAATGAAGAGGCGTCTTTAATTATCCGAGAATTAGTAAATGGTATACCCTACTATCCAGCTTTAAGTATACCGTACCTCTCCACCGTCCATCAAAATTAAGAAACAAAATTAAGATAATTCAGACATTCCTTTTATTGCCATACCAATTTCTGCGTATTCAGTTATGATTTAGAAATTTGAACTTACAAAGATTTTTGTTTACATATTGTACCCCACGATGCTCATTTGAATATTAAGGAACCTCCCATCGCACCCGAACTACTAGAAAACAAGTTTAATATAATACCTATTCATTATATTTTAATGTATAATCTTTACTTTTTTAAGTCTGGGCTTATACTAATTTAATTTCGTAAAGTTCAGATTTCAGCTGTCTGAAAAAGTTTCATTTTAATAGGTTATTTTCGATTATCTCTCTCTACATATTTTTAATTAGCTGGTGATGGCTTTTCACTAAAGCCGAAACATGTAACAAGCAATAAAACCGACTTAAATTCAGTTGTGTGTTGACGCCTTGTACTTCGCTTTTACTGATGGCATAATTCCTTTGTGTGTGTGTTGGTGGACCTCCTTTTGAATCACGGCACTGCTGCTTTCTACCCAGGAGTTCTTGGACACGGAGGTGTTTCGTGGTCTTTCTCAGTCCTTCCAGGATGACTTCAAATTATTTAAAATTCTTTATTCATTATTATCCTGCCATTCGACATTATGAAATCTGAGCTACTGACAGCTTTGTTAAGCAAACTGTAAAAGGATAAAAGCTGTCACTGCAGACGTTTATCTGGAAGTTAAACCACACACTAAACACGTAAGCCACTTGTGAATTTGATGTATGTTTGTCCGTGCATTGTTGTATAAGCGTAGAGAAGAAAACCAACTAGATGCTACTGAATGCTTTATTGCACTTATATTCTGCTCAACAAGTTTCGGGCACTTATATGCCCATCATCAGCAACTCGAGAATCTACTTGTATAATTACCACATATGCTGTGTAATGCCTTGGTTGCTGGTTGAGGGTAGCTGCTCGAGCAACTTCCCTCATCCCGGACGCATAGCCTGCTGCCCTGCACCTGACCGCCGACCTCCAGCAACCAAGGCATTACACACCATATGCGGTAATAACACATATATAGTCTCGAGCTCCTGATGATGGGCATATAATTGCACGAAACATGTTGAGCAGATTATAAGTGCAATAAAGCATTCAGTAGCATCTAGGTGGTTTTCTTCTCTACGCACGTAAGCCACTGTTTCACTACGCACCACCAGCCGTCTATATGACAGTTTCTCGTGTGACAACTTTCTTACCTGTCGGCTATCTTCACTGGTTTCTTTCACTGTAACACCGCCATTGTACATCACGCGCTTCCTCCACTGCAGGAACCTCTTTTGATTCTCCTTTTAAAAAAAGTCCGCAGTTCAAGCCCCGCTTTATTACATCTCGGCCTAGTTCCCGAAATAGTTTCGGAGCGAGAATCTCTTTCCGAGTACACACAGTAAGTTACGATGACATTGCATAACTGATTCAGCATCTCTTCCAAAATTTGGTGGGTTAGACCTACACAACAACCGTCGGAACTTAGCCTCAAGGACGAGTTTGAACTTAACGTCAAGGACGAACTCTTCTTATGCCAAAGCTCATCCCTGTGCTCCTGCACGGACCAAATCCATTTATTGTCCGCTATCACAACACATTTCCTGAAGTTCATCTTAATGATACGCACTTCTCCTTGACTTTCTAAGAAACCGTCTGCGCTGCTGAATGTTTCCCCTTTTAAACTATTCACTCATTCTTAATTCCATATCGGAGCTACATATTGAACCGAATTTACTTGCCTGATAAAAAATATTGAATTTTACTAGGAGTAATTTTTAAGTTCTTTTTACGAAATTGTGCGTGCTTGAGAGAGGGAGGTGGGGGGGAAGAGAGATAGAAAAGAGAGACAGAGATAGAGGTTGGAAGAACATCTGTAAAGGGTAAAGGTAAAGTTCACCCTAGAACAGGCCACGGAGGCCCATAGGGGGGCAGCGGTATAGATATACTTTTTCTTTAACCTTGGTGCTAGATGTGATGGGTGGTCAACGCCACACCCCGGCCGCCTTACCCCCGGGAAAGACCCGGTACCCATTGTATAGGAGGCTGGGTGGGCCCCAGGGCCGATCTGGACAGGTGTAGAAAATGTTGCTCCCCCCACCCCTCCGGAATTCGATCCCCGGACCGCCCAGCCCGTAGCCAGTCGCTATACCGACTGAGCTATTCCGGCGCGTGAGGGCATCTGTATCGGAATAAATTTTGAATGATTGGCCATATTTTAGAAATAGTATGTATTAGTTGCGCAGTCGTACTTTCAGTTCTGTACTCACCAGATCATTGATGGCTTCTACGTCATATTCTTAATTTTAAAAATTCCATTTCCTTGCAGTTCATAAGTACTAGTAAATACGTAAGTAGACTCTGTGAAAACAGACGTGTGGAAATTCTGATAGCTTTGTGGAAGAATTCGGAGCATTTAAGTATGAATTGGAAAACATGCAGGCCTCGACAGAAGTGGTCGTGACCTACTGTGATGAGCCGCCCGAACATTCTGCTACAGCTGACCGGGACCATTATGTTTAGTTGGAATAATATCGCTTACAGAGCCTCATACATTGGACCGAGGGAGGTCATCATATGGCCCCCGACCCACAAATTTGGTCACCTGTGGTAGTAGGTTGAGGAAATCCACGAAAACCCTTTTAAATAGGTGACTTACGTCCGAATTTCGAGACCTGGGCTTTCGAAATACATGTCATGTTACATGTCAGTCATTTGCGTTCACTTTCTTATCCGCAGACGTGGTCAAAACGTATTTACGTGTACCCGTTGTGCCTGTACCGGTGCTTATGGCGTATTACCCCAGAAGGCTTTAATAAGACATGAATCTCCGAGCGTGTTTGATACGTGTTTTCTTGCGCTGAGCGACGCTCGTTGAGTGTTAATAGTTATGAAATAAGCAGAAAATTTGTGGACTTTGAGGGAGGTAAAATAATAATGGGCTAGAATTTCTCATGGCGATGGTCGCGAAAGGTACTGTTTTCTAGGATGTACCGCCGTGTAGTCTGGTTGGGTGTTACCGACGTTTCGGAGGCGGCTACGGCGTCTGTACTTAGATCGTACGCTGACGTTGGAGACCAGATCCCTCCAGAACGTGTGTAATTGTACCAGAACGCTCTTGTACCTGAAGATGGAGGCAACTAGTTCCTGCGAAACGTTAGTACCTCTGTGCCAAGCAACTATAGCGTGAATTTGGAGACAGCAGGATTGTTAGAGACCTTTGTATCTTTCTACCAGACTGCACGGCTTCATCGTACAGTATAAACTACAGTGTTAAGTTATTCTGCAGTAAGAGTTGTAGTCTTGATTTTCCTTCAGGTTGCACCGTTCTCTTCCCTCCCCCTAAACAAAAGAGGTAGCTACATCTTCTATATATTACAATTTTACAACCTCAAACTTCATTTAAAGGCCCAAAAAGGTTAGTAATTTTGCTGCTATACCAGCTATAAATGGATAAAATCATACGCGTCACATAATAATTGAGAGCTCTGGTCCGTGTATGAGAGCTTCTTTTGGTTACTTGAAACGATTTCCGAAAGGGCATTGCTTTTAAAGTCTCCCACGTATCGCCCGTTTTTCTTTGTAGCGAAGGTTTATGCTGATGAAGATGGAAGTGGAGCATTGGTCGAATGATATTGACAGGTAAACCGAAGAACTCTGAAAGAAACCTGTGCTTGTGCTGTTGTGTCCACCATAAACCTCACATGGAGAAACACTAAAATGTATCTGAACATTTAAACATTTATTCTGTACCGCAAAAGCAACAGGCCCGGTCTCAGTTACAAATACCATTCTGTTTGAACTGCATAAGGAACGTATGTTCGTTTGTCTATATTTTACAGAGAACATTTCTTCTAGAAGGTCACAAACCTCAAAATTACCACATGCTGTTCATAACCTTCGTCCACCTCTTTCGACGCTTTTTAAGCTTCAAATTGGCGTCGTCATGTAAGATAACGTTCAAAAGAATGTTGCAATCAGTGGAACACTATATTATATTATATAATTATTATATTATATTGTATTATTATATTATATAGCATAATGCAATCAGTGAACACAACATTAAATTGTATAACATAATGTTGTGCTCACTGATTGCCCTATTCGTTTTTCTTGAATAACGCAACGGGGATGCGCCGTCTCGGGTACAACTTTCAGTCATTCACAAATATTTCTTATAATTCAGGTATTTCAAACATGCTTTCTTTTGATCGAATAAACATGTTTAATGTACCGGTACTTACTTTGGTCTTATATTCGCTGTATGCTCATAATTTTGAAATAATAAACTACAGTGTGGCACCAAAAATTGGATTAGAGGAAAACAATTATAAAAGAAATTGAACAGAACCAGCTTACATGGTACGGCTATGTTCAAAGAATGGCAGAAGGAAGATTACCCAAAATAGCATTGAAGTGGATGCCGAAACAAAAGAGAGCACGAGGAAGACCGAAGAGAAACTGG
>Ga0123353_10004962_pt1 | contig 17335 bp, 13 predicted proteins | sample TergutLab28metaG_3_FD_92763 | JGI IMG/M metagenome (GOLD analysis project Ga0123353, IMG submission 92763) | Labiotermes labralis P3 segment gut microbial communities from Petit-Saut dam, French Guiana - Lab288 P3 | ecosystem: Host-associated > Arthropoda: Insects > Digestive system > Gut ...
CCAGCTAATGGCGAAGAAGCTCACCGGATCTGGGAAGGCGTCAAAGCTGAAAAACTCGACCTCCAGAGTTTGCTGGATCGCTATGCCAGCCAGGCAAACATCACCCAATACCTGACGAGCCAACTCACCGGTTTCTCTCTCAACGTCAATGAGGCACATCCCATGTCCTCCATGTCCTCGCCGCACTATGAGCTGCACGAGGTCATCGCACACTGCGTGGCAACAAAGCTGCCCTTCGTCATCAACGGCACGCAGGCCACTTATTATAACCATGTCTCCAGAGAGACCCTCACGTTTAAGAACTTCGCCTGCACCCCCATCGTTCTCAACGACGAAGTGCTCGGCATCATCCTGACAGACAACTTCTTCAACAGCCGCATCATCCACGATGAGGAACTGCGCGGACTCAGCATCATGGCCAACCTCGCCTCCATCGCGCTGGAGCGTGCCATGCTGTACCGAAAGCTGAGCGAAATGGCCAAGGCCGATGGCCTGACAGGCGTCTTCAACCGCCAATACTACGAATCCTATCTGCAGGACGAATTCATCCGTTCTCGGCGCCTGCAGCGTGCGCTCTCAATGATCGTCTTCGACATCGACTTCTTTAAGCTCTGCAACGACACCTACGGCCACGAGCGAGGCGACCAGGTCCTGCGGCAGTTTGCACAAATCCTGCGCGACAATACGCGCGAAGGCGATATGGTGGCACGATACGGCGGCGAAGAGTTCGTCGTCCTCCTGACAGGCGATCACTCTCCGCAAGACTCCTGGATGGTGGGAGAGAAGCTGCGGCAGATCGTGGCATCGACGGCCTTTTCCGAATTCATACCAGGCCAGATCACCGTCAGCGGCGGCGTGAGCGTCGTGAACCCAAACGAAGACTTCCGGCAACTGTTCACGCGCGCCGATCAGGCATTGTACCTGGCTAAGCGAAACGGACGCAATTGCGTCATCCTTTACACTGCCGCAAATGAGAACGAACCCGGACTGACAGAACAAGCAAAACAAGCAGATCGATAGGATATCCCAGACTTCTTGCACTCCGGGCAAGAACATGCTTATGTATCAGCGGACTTAGACTTTTGGATGGCAAATCACAGCGCTTCGGTTCCGCCAGATATGAGGCTCCGAATGCACCGAACAAGGATGTTCCGATGAAGCGTCGTTTGTGGAAGTATTTTCTGACCGCTGGGTTATTGTTGGTTTGCACGGGCTGCAATGCGCAAAATGCCGTTGAAGAAGACAATCGCCAGCAACGCGATTTGGTTCGCATCACGTTTTCAGATCCACCGGCAGCGAGCGAAGGTTCTCTCCAGCCGGAGGGCATCCTTTCGGACAATGTGGACGGCTGCCAACCGATTATTGCGCGGGAACCGCTCTTTTCACAACCCAAAGCTCAAGCTGCCTTTGAAGCGTATGCTTCGAAACGCTACGCCGAATCCGCGCGCGGATTCGAAGCCCTGCTCGAATCGGAGGCCGCCTCATGGGATGCCGCTTCGCGCCAGCGTGCACTGTTTCTGGCAGCACTCTCCCGCGACAAAATGGGCGATGCACCGTCGCGTACCAAAGCCATCGAATGGATGCAGCGCGCCCAGGCCGAAAAAGCAGACCTGGGCCACACGGCGGCCATGTACGGCATTCAAATGAGCTATGCCATGGCGAACTGGCAGGGCGTTGTTCACTTTGCAGAGGCTCTCGCCGGCGATCCGGATTATCGAACTTACCTGGCCATTGCCCTGGCAAATCTCGGCCAATACGACGCCTCTGCCGCCGAGTTTGAGCGCATCAGCACCTTTCCCAAGGCACTTCGCCTCGATGCCCTCCAGGCACAGGCGCTCGTCCAGCAGGAAACAGCCCAGCTCAAAGCTGCCCTCGAAACCTACCGCCGCATCTACGAGCTCGACCCCAAATCCTCTCAGGGACAGCTGGCCCAAGAAGCTATCATGGCAGAGCAGCACCGCTGGCCTTCGGGCTTTGTCTTCCCCCGCCCCATCGCCAAAACAGACCAATCAAAATCAGCACGCGAAATCGCTGCCGCCCACTTCGATGCGCATCGCTCGGAACAAGCCATCAGCGCCTACACGAAGCTCCTGCGCGATGACAAGAAGAGCAAGGACACGACCAGAATATGCGAGGATCTCTACGCCATTGCACGCAGTTACGTCAAATTGCGAAAACACACCGACTCTCTGCCTTTCTTCGAAGAAGCCTTAGAGACGTGCCGCAATACCGAGCTCGAAATCAAAATCCTCTACACCGCCGCCCAGGCCGCCCGCAACGCCGAGCGCACGGAACTGGCCATGCGCTGGTACCAAGTCATCATTGATCGCTATGCCGACCACTCCTATGCCGATGACGCCTACCATTTCCAGGCACAAATCCTGCTCGGCCAGAATCGCACTTCCGAAGCGCTCGCCAAGCTGCGGGAACAGATCAGGCTCTACCCAACGGGCGACATGGCCAAGGATGCCTTCTGGCTGCTCATGTCAAATCTATACGAATCAGGACAATACGAGGAAGCCATTGCCTTTGTCGATGACAACCTTAAACAGTCCGGAGAGGATGATCTCTACACACAGGGGCGCCTTCAATACTTTCAGGGGCGCGCTTTCGAAAAAATTGCCAGCCCCCAAAGAGCAATCCAGAATTTTCTCAATATTCTCAACGAATTTCCCCTCTCCTACTATGCCATGCTTTCTTTGGGCAGGTTAGAAGTCCTGGCGGCCGATCAGGCCGCCCTCTGGGTACAAACGCACCGGGGCCGCGTCTATCAGCCCGACGATGCCGAGAACTATTGCTTCCACGCCATCAGCGACTCTCCGTCCTTCTCCGCCGCTCGCCAGCTCGCTGCCATGGCACTCTATCAGGATGCCCTGACCGAGCTGACTTCCTTTATCGACAGCACCAATCCCCGCATCGCTTTCGAAGGAAAACTGGCAAGAGCCATTCTGCTCAGAAAACAGGCGCGCCACTCGGAGAGTGCGCGGCTGGCAGCATCGCTCCTGCGGCCCACGCACGACCTGCACCATCAGGCTTATGCCGCCTGGCTGCTGACCTATCCCATGCCCTGGAAAGACATCGTCAGCAAGTCCGCTCCCCCAGGCAGCAACCTTTTCTACATTGTCTACGCCATCATGCGCGAAGAAAGCTACTATGACCCCAAGGCAGAATCCTGGGCCAATGCCAGGGGGCTCATGCAGATCATGCTGCCTACCGCACAATCGATGGCTTCAGAGCTTGGCATGCCCAAACCCGCGCCTGCCGATCTCTTCAAACCCGAGGTTTCGATACCGCTTGGCGCCGGATACCTTGCAAAGCTCCACAAAATCCTCATCCCACATCCCATGTTCGTTCTGCCGGGCTATAACGCAGGCCAGGGCAACGTGGGCAAGTGGATCACCCGCTTTGCAGATGTCGAGGTCGACCTCTACGTCGAAAAAATCCCCTTTAAAGAAGCACGCCACTATGCCAAACGCGTAGGCATGACACTTTGGCGCTATCACTGGTTGTACGACGAAACGCTCGACAAACCATTCGATCCTGCCATAAAAGTCAAAGATCTCAAAACGCAGCTCACAGCCCAATAATCGCCATCATGCATCGGCCTGCCAGATGCCTCACTTGCACCAGATAATGGGGGTCATCATATGAAAACATTTTCGTCGCTCTTAAAGACGCCTTACGAAAAAATGATCGTGGCCTGTCTTGTGGCACGCGAAGCCGCCGACTTGCCGCTAATCGCTTCTCTCTATGCACAGTGCAACGATCGCAAGCTGCTCATTTTTGCCAAGGAACACGAAGTGGCCTCGATCGTCGCCATGCGGCTGGAAACCCTTGGAAAAACAACCGCCAGCTGGTCGAGTATTGCCGATGAGTGGAAATATCGCCTTCTGCAGCGCTTCGAAAAACTCGATCGCCTGGCGCAGGCATGCAAGGAAGCGGGCATCCCGATGATCGCCCTCAAAAATGCAGGTATTGCCCGTGCCGTCTATCGCCATCCCGAAGAGTGCCCCATGGGCGACTTCGACACGCTGGTCAAAAAGAGCGACTTCGTGCAAGCGCACCACATTGCTCTGGCGCAGGGTTTTGTCCCAGGCTTTCGAGCCGCCGAAACCATCGAAGAAGAAGGGCTGGAGGCCGGCTTGATTAGCGGCGGCCTGGAATATCGCATCGATCTGGCAGATGACATACTCTGGCTCGAATTGCAGTGGCGCTCCATTGCCGGCCGCTGGATAGCGCCAGAAATCGAACCCAAAACCGAAATGCTCTTCGAAACAGCCCTCCCCGTCGAAGGCAGCGACATCCTGATATTAGATCCCGTCTGGAACCTGATTCAAGTCTGCCTCCATACAGCAAAGCACTCCTATATCCGTGCGCCCGGGCTTCGCCTGCATACCGATGTCGATCGCATCGTGCGCGCCTACCCAGACCTGGATTGGCAAACGTTCGTACAACGAATCGAGCAGATGCGCCTCAAGACAGCGACCTACTTTTCACTGGCCATCCCTGCCGAGCTCATGAACACCCCCATACCCGAATGGGTCTTGTCAGCGCTTCGCCCCCCCAAACGACAATACAACTTTATCTTCCGAGCCATCGAAAAGGGTGGACTATTCCACCCCCTGCAGTCAAAATTCTCGCGTCCGGCCTATCTCGCCTTTGCCGCCATGCTCTTTGATTCACCCATGGCATGCTGGCGAACGGCCTTTCCCTCCCCTCGCTATATGCGCGAGCACTATGGGCTGTCATCCGGCTTAACGCTGCCATGGCATTATGCCAAACGCTTTGCCAATCTGCTGTTTCGGCGCGTCAAAACCTGAGGTTTTTCCATGGCCAAAGAGAAGATATTGTTCGTCGAGGACGATCCGGCCATCAGCCGCGGGCTCAGCCATAATCTCCAATATGAAGGCTACGACGTACGCTGCGCAACCCATGGAAATGCCGCTTTGCCCCTGGTGGCAGACTTTTGCCCGGATCTGATCATCCTCGACCTGATGCTTCCAGGTAAATCAGGTCTCGAGATTCTGCGCACGATTCGCGAATCCGGCAACGATGTCCATGTCATCATTCTTTCGGCGCGCACCTCAGAAGCGGAAAAAGTCGAAGGCCTCAGGCTGGGCGCTGATGACTACATCGGAAAACCCTTCGGATTGTGCGAATTGCTGGCGCGGGTAGACTCAGCCATGCGCCGCATTCGGCAACGAAAAACCTCAACCCCGGAAAACCTCATTGCAGGCGATCTCTGCATCCAGTCTGACAAAACTGTCCTTCGAAACGGACAACTCCTAAAACTCACGCCAAGAGCCGCAGAACTGCTCATTTTCTTTGCCCAACACCCCAACCGGGTTTTCTCCCGGGAAGCACTCCTGCGAAACATCTGGGATGATGCCTACGAAGGCACCGCCCGAACCATCGACAATTTCGTCATGCAGATCCGAAGCCAAATCGAAAACGATCCAGCCAAACCCACACGCCTTGAAACAGTACACGGCCACGGCTACCGCTTTCTCATCTAGAATCTCCCGTCCACGTCTCGACTTTTACTTCACACTCGCCGAATTTCGTGGTACATTATACTTCTGGGTAAGTCCCTTTTGTCGCAAAGAGAATCCATATGCCTATCTGTCCAAAGTGTTCTCACAAGTCGACTCTAATTGGTGCACTCTGCGCCTGTGGCCAAGCTTACTTTATCCAGGAAAACCAAGGTAACGATCCGCTTGGACTGCTCGGAAAGCAAATTGCCAAAAAGCTCATTCCGCTCAGTATCTTTCGGGTGGGAAAATATATCGTCGAATACGAAGCCATTCAGCCGGCGATCGACCGCAGAGTCACCTTCCTGGCGCTAAAAACAGACTTCGCACAACACAAAGCCATCCGACAACGTTTTTCCTCTCTGGCCAAGACGTTGTCAACCATTCGCCAGCAAAACCTGCCGACGATTTACGAAGTTTTCGAACTGCTGACCGAAAACATCGTTGGCGTCACCTGCGATGTGCGGCGAGGCAAACCGTTGACAGACTATCTTAAGTCCAATCCGGCCGATGATGTCGCTCTAGTGATTATCCACCAGATTCTACAGGCCATGGCGAGTGCCCACCGATATAATTTCAGCATTCCCCACATTGGCTATGAGAATGTTCGTATCATGCATTCGGGCACGACACCGACTTTTGTCAAACTTTACGGCATCATTGAGTCAAATCTTATCTACGATGAAAAGAAAGAGACGGCTGCCGACGATGTCTTTTATGTTGGCCATCTGGCGTTGTCGCTCCTCACAGGCGAGCCCATCCTGGCTGACCAACCTAAGCTCTCGCCTGAGCGCCAGCTCCTGGCACCTATTGTCCAGATTTTCCTCCGGGCTGTGGCACCTCCAGAGCAGCGCTATCCCCATGTCGGCGAGCTCCTGGAGAGCTTCGAAACGCTTCTGGATCTCAATGCCAAGGGGGCGCATCCGCCGGGCATGCCCTCCAGGACACTGCCGGAACGCCCATCTCCCGGGCGACGGGCTCAGGCACCCGTTTCATTCGATCAGATTGCCTGGATGCATCGCCCTCCCCGGGTCGACGAATAGTGCCCGCGGTTTCTGCCATGCCAGCTTCTGCCAGTCGGCACCTGCAAACCTATGTCAAGGTCTGGCGCGACATCAATCGCGCACTGTGGATGGCTGCTCTTGAAGGGGCTTCCCCAAGACCGTTGATTTATGCCGAACTCAAGCGTCGTGTTGATCATACCCGCGTGCTCGAAAAATCGGGCCGCATTCGCTTCCCTTCGCGCCATTCTCCTTCTCTGGCCATCTATCGGGTCTGCAGCTGGCTGGCCGCCGGCGAAGCCAACTTCGCCGAACTCATCCAGGCCTTTGGCAATATATTGTGCGCTATCAGGGCGGTCGAACTTGACCCACACGGCATCGACATTCAATTTTCGATGGGCTCGAAACGCTGGATTGTCCTGGGCTGCCATGCGCGGTTTGTACGTGCGCTCGACTTTAATTTTTATTATCTGCGCGCAGATGAACGCATCTGGAAAGCCATCCTGCGCGCCATTGTCAAAAAACATGTCCCCTCCCGGCTCATGGCCGAACGCTACGTACACACCAGCCAGGCACAAAGCGTCCTGGCGATATATGCGCAGATTTCCCCGCTTCGGGTACACGACGTCTACGACCTCTCGGAACTCTTCGATAACCTCAACGCCATCTATTTCGCAGGCAAGGTTCGAAAGCCCCTCCTGGCATGGCATCCGCGCGCAAATTACCGAACGCTTGGTACCTACAACTTCACCTGGGATATCCTCTGTGTTTCGCGCATCTTTAACGATCGCCGCATCCCCGAGGTCGCCCTGCGCTTCATCCTCTACCACGAAATGCTCCACATCGTGCACGGCGCCCGCCACGTCGACGGGCGCCTCATCGCACACACGCCCGCCTTTCGCCGAGACGAGCGACGCTTCGCCGAATACGATGAAGCCATGAAGATCATCCACTCGCTCAGAGCAATCGTCGAAGATACCGACGCCTCATAATCTGTGATCACCCCACATCTGTGCTATCCAAGAAGAGAGGTCGTGGAGGACAGGGTAGCACGAAATTCCCCTCCTGGGAGGGGTGGCGCGGAGCGCCGGGGTGGTTAAATGCGTAGCCTAAAAAATTATTTTCTTTTCCATACGACCACAGCCTGCGTGAAAGGGAAAAAGAGCTGCGAAGAACAGGAAATTTATGCGAAGTGATAACCACCCCGCCCTTCGGGCACCCCTCCGCGGAGGGGAATTATCAAACGGTACCTGATGTGGGGTGATAACAACCCATCATTGGTCCCTTGTATTGAGGGGACGAATCGCATAGATTCCGCGATTCCGTGCGCCGCGCCCGGCGATACGCTCACCTGCGGCCCCTCTTGCCGCCAAGATTCAAGGATCCCCCCATGCAAAGAGGCCTTATTCAAGCCCTCAGCCCGGCACTGACCGGCGCCCAGCGGCGCAAGCTCCGCGCCCTGGCACACCACCTCAATCCCATCGTTATCGTCGGGCACAACGGCATCTCCGACAACCTCATCCAGAACCTCGACACCGCGCTCTTCGATCACGAACTCGTCAAAGTGAAAATCATCAAAACCTGCGAAGAGAACATCGAAGACATCGCACGCGATCTGGCTGAAGCAACGAAAAGTGCCTGTGTTCAGAAGGTTGGACGAATCCTCGTATTCTACAGAAAAAACCCAGACGAACCCAAGATCCAGCTCCTCCCAAACTGATACCAGAGGCCAGAATCGCCATGCTGCATCTCCACATCGACGCCGAATGGCCCAATCCACGCCGGCTCAAACGCGTCGCCGACATCATCCGCGAAGGCGGACTCGTCGTTTATCCCACCGACACCATCTACGGTCTTGGCTGCGACATTACCCACAAGAAGTCTGTCGAACGCGTCTACCAGATGAAAGGCAAAGATCGCAAACACCCGCTGGCCTTTATCTGCCCGGACCTTAAAAACATCGCCAAATACGCCGTCGTTTCCAACGCGGCCTATCGGCTCATGAAACGCATCCTGCCCGGTCCCTATACCATCATCTTGCCAGCCTCGCGGGAAGTCCCCCGCCTGATGCTCAGCAAATCTGCGACCGTGGGCATTCGCATCCCGGATCACCCCGTGACCCAGGCCCTCGTCGAACAACTCGACAACCCCCTCATCACGACCTCCGTCCCTTCGATCGAACAAGCCCAATTCGACGATCCGGCCGAAATCGCGCGGCGCCTTCCTTTCCTCGATGTCGTCATCGACTGCGGACTCATCGCTCCCCAACCCTCGACCGTCATCGACCTGACCGAAGACGTGCCGCGCCTGATACGCCAGGGCAAAGGCAGCATCGATACCATCCCCGACCTCGTGCTCATTGGCGAATAATTTTCTGCTCGGAGGAACCAGTTCCCCCGAACCCCCTGCAATGCCTTGGGCATTGCTTGTGGGTGGAGGTATCCTTGTGTGTGGGCATGTAGGGGACGCACACCCGGGCGTCCCGTTGGTGGGTGGGAGAAACATGTAGGGGCAGACCCCTGTGTCTGCCCCTAGATCGAAAATGTCCTTATCATTCCCCTCCACGGAAGGGTGGCACGAAGCGCCTGGGTGGTGGATGACAATTTTTGTCACCTCGGGTGACAAAAATCGTCCACTGACAAAATAGGGCACCCAGGTAAACGCGTCTCGCAAGATGTGAGTATCCAAAAAATCCACGCCACGTCTGCGTTTCTTTCGAGAAGGTATTTTTTTAGCACCTTGGCACGACCTATTCATTATGCCTTTGCATCGGCGAGATTCGCACAGCCTCGCCACAAAGATCACCGGGACGAATTGTCGTCCCGACTTTCGCCCCCGGGCAGGAGATAAATTATGATGGCATTGCTTAGAAAAAATCGCAAAGGCTTCACCCTCATTGAGCTCATGATCGTCGTCGCCATTATCGGCATCTTGGCCGCCGTGGCCGTGCCGGCCTTCATCAAGTACATCAAGGACTCAAAAACCGCCGAGTCCAAAGAGAATCTCGCTGCCATTTCGAACGGCGCCCTCGCCTATTACCAGGCAGAGCATGATGAAGACGGTAGCGGTATGAAGGTCTTCACCCGCAGCTATCCCGCAAAGGGAGATAATTCCCAAGTGCCAACTACTGTACCCACGATGGGGACGAAGGTGTCGCCTGCAGAAACGGCTATTGCAGCAGCATTGATTGGTACGCCTTGGACGGATCTCAAGTTCAGCATCGGCAAACCCTTCTACTATCAGTATAACTATGATACCACGGGTGGAACAGGTACGGATGGTAAGGTTGATATAAAGGGGTTTGTAGCATATGCGACTGCACAGCTGGGCTCGGATGTTGCAGAGGGAGACTCCTGCTTTGCTATCGCTGGCTATTCGACCAGCACTGAACCCGTTGTTGGTGCCATCGTCGACATCTTTGGATCCAAGGGAGCGTGCTCAGCGCCAACTCCTCTTGCAGCTATTCCGTAGTCATCCAGCGTTAAACACTTAAATCGCGGCAGACCGAAAGGTCTGTCGCGATTTATATTTTGGCACGCCCGCTATTGCCCGTACGGGCAATACGCGGCGCGGGCGCGGCTATCTGCCGGCAGATACGCCGCGCCATCTTTTTGGGGTGAAGACAGTTTAGCAATTCCCCTCCTTGGAGGGGAATTGCTAAACTGTCTTCACCCCACATAAGGAAAACTCTTCCCCCCCTGCCGCTTGTGCATCGCTTATGGGTAGAGGGCATGCCATAAAAACGGGCGGATTACCATCCGCCCCTACATGTTTTGGCATCAGAATCACCCCACAGAACAGGATTTTTTCGTGTATTTCGCGTTTTTCGTGGTTCAAATGCCCCCATGAAACAGCCCTGTCTCTCGTACGAAGGTTGGGATCTAACCAGCAACGCCAATCGCATCAAGAACAGCCTGATGGGTCTGTTCGATGGTGCCGGAAGCATCGATCCGAATACACTGTCCCTGCAAATCGAGCATCTCATAGGCACGATAACGCAGCTGCCGTATACTCACATCATCAGGAAACGGCTCATCCTTGGCTTCGATGCGTGCATTCATCATCTCGTAAGGCAGCCAGAGCAGAAGCGCCACATCGGGCTTTGGCAGCCACTGTACCATGCGGGTCAAAACGCCATCACTCCACGTATCATCAGGACAGCGAAAGAGCAAATCCAACCTGGCATCTTCGATATAGCGATCACAAATGACAACGTCGTAACGGCTGGCAAGATAGCGAAGCTTCACGCCCCACTGCAGGGTGGCGTCCAAAAGTGCCACCGCCAGCCAAAGCTTTGCCGGCGTACGCTCGGCCGCCTGCTTGGGATGCGCCTCATCGGAAAGTGCCGCACACTCAGCCGGACGCTCTCCGCCTCCCGCAAGATAACCTGACATTTTTAACTTTTGCCCGATGCGCTCGCAAACGCCCTGACACAGGCGCCAAATGGGACGAACCGCGTCTTTCAGAGACTGGAGCTCGTGAGAGTACCCCGGGCGATACCATAAAACCGTGCAGCGCTTGCCCTGGGAAATGAAATAACGCCTGAGCCACTGAATATGGGTAGATTTCCCGGCGGCATCAATACCCGAGAATGCGATTATCATGGAGGTCTCGCCCTAAAAAAACCTGCCGAAGAACCCGGCAGGTGCATGGCATTAGTTTTTCGCAGCCGGACGCAAAGGCGGGGGATTGCCTGCTTTGGACTTGCGCATGGTATGCTCGGCCAGCGGCAGTGCCTCAATGTTACCGCTGGGTGTCAATCCGGCAATGACAAAGAGTTGAACCCGGCCATCGGCCTCGAGAATCTGAAGCGCCTCAAGATGAGCCGCCGTGACACCGCGAAGCTGATAATTCGGGTTATTCAAAGCCTCGAGAAGCTTCTGGGCGGCATGAACACCCTCAAACAGCATCAGCTTGTTCTCCTGGCCCCAGAGCAGACCGTTCGTCGCCCCAGATTCATCGACAAACATGATGGCATGATAGGGCTCAGCTTTGGCAGTGGCATCCGGACAACATACAGAAAAGTCAAATGACAAAGAATCGCTCTGTTCCTCACTCATGCACTCACCTCACATCAAAACAGGGACGAAACACGCTGGACAAACGCTAGTCCGGCAGGACAACGGCATCGTTCGTGGCTGTACCCTGCTTATTCTTGCCAGTATTGCTGATGACGACGGCATTGTTCGACGTCACGCTGGAAGAGGGTTTTGAAGAATCTGATGCCACGACAGGCGCAGCCACTCGCGCTGCAACCACCACTCTCTCTTCCAGGACAACTCTCTCAGAGAACGTCTCATCCAAACGAAAGGTGCGCCTTCCAAGCTCGTAACCCTCAAGCGCAACGATAAACTTCGAGGCCTCATCGACACGCTTGAGTTTCATCTGCTCAATGGGGGTTGTCCCCACATAGATGCCATCGCGATAAACCTCCGCGCCAGAAGGCGTCGAAAACAGGCTAAAATAAATCACGCCCTCATCCGAGGCAGCATCCTCATCCGCCACAAATTCATCCAAAGCCTTGATCGGCTGAGCATTCACCCGCCTGATCTCGAGCGCCTTCGCTTCTTCCTCGACCACACTGGCCTTCTGCGATTTCGCCGTGTTGATGACATGGACAACGCCAACCCCCACCATGCCCAACGTCAATACCACCACGGCGACCACCACGACGGGCAAAGCCCTCGAACGGCGCCGAACGACTGAGATGGATGGCTCAGAGGACCACACGCGAACGGAAGGATCTGATGTATGCTGTGCCTTGAGCGACGAACTCGTCATAGCCAACCTCCTTAGTCCTATTTCCTGAACGTCCTATCCCCTGAACTTGCCGGACTGCCAAGCCTGAGACCTGATACATCAATTAAATTATAGCGCGATCCCCATGAATAGGGAAGACAATTCTGCCGATGGCAGTGACCAGTGACCAGTAACCAGTGACCAGTGACCAGTGACCAGTGACCAGTGACCAGTGACCAGTGACCAGTGACCAGTGACCAGATTATTTTGGAACAAGGGGGATTTGAACCACGAAAAACGCAAAAGGCACGAAAGGCACGAAAATCATGTTCCACGGCAGAATTCACCCCATGCCGATACACATGTAGGGGACGCCCTCGGCGTCCCGTCGTTGCATAGACGATCCCGAGCGGGGCGTTGCGGGGTGTCCCCGCAAAGGGGGTAGACGCGTATCGGCCACCAGGCCGATAGCGGCGCAGGGGGCGCGGCCCCCTTCCTTCCAAAACGTCACACGGGGCGATGATTTTTGTCATGATGGAAGCCACCCAGTAGGGGCAGACCCCTGTGTCTGCCCTGCTGCGTCCGTCCCTCCCCCGTTCCCTCGATTATTTTTGCTGATAGGGGGCGCGGCCATAGAGCTCGGTCAGGCCTTTCAGGCGCGTCGCCGTCCAATCCGGCATCTGGCGTTCGAGCCGCCAGGTCCAGTTCCCCTCTGCGATGCCCGGCACGTTCATGCGTGCGCCAGAGCCCAGGCTGAGCAGATCCTGTGCGCTGACGATGCAGAGCTGTGCGACCGATGACTCGGCCGCCTGTATGAGCTGCCAGGCGATTTCGTTGCCGTCAATGCTGAGGTATCGCCGCACGCGATCGCGCTGCGCTTCGTCGAGCGAAAGGTACCAGCCCACCGTGGTATCGTTGTCGTGCGTGCCGCAATAGACGACAGAATCCTGGGTGTGCATGTGCAGCGCGTGGTGATCGTTCGCCTCGTCGAGGGGGAAGCCGAACTGCAGCACGCGCATGCCCGGAAAGCCCGCACTGAGTCGAAGCTTTTCCACTTCTGGGGTCACAATCCCAAGGTCTTCGGCGACGATCTCGAGGTTCGGGAAGGCCTTGGCCACGGCATCGAAAAACGCCATGCCGGGCCCCTTGATCCATTGGCCACGAATGGCAGTCTTTTCGGTCGAGGCCACACTCCAAAAGGCCTCGAACCCGCGGAAATGGTCAATTCGAATGATGTCCACTAGCGCACTCAGAGAAGTGAGGCGCTGAATCCACCACGCGTACTCTGTCTTCGCCAGGCGCTTCCAGTCATAGAGGGGATTGCCCCAAAGCTGGCCCTGGGGTGCAAAGTAATCGGGCGGCACACCGGCCACTGCCCCGGGAAAGCCCTGCGCATCGAGCTCGAAAATGTCGCGGTGGCACCACACATCGACGGAATTATGGGATACAAAAATGGGCACATCCCCCATAATCTGAATCTTATGCTGCTGCGCCAGTTTGCGCAGGCTCTGCCACTGCTTGAAAAAGAGGAACTGTGAGAATTTGCACCGTTCGATCGGTTCGCCAAGTTCAGCTGCGGCCTCAAGAAGCGCCGCAGATTCCCTGTCGCGCAAACCCTTCGGCCAAGCCGTCCAAAGCGGGCCATGCGCTGTTTGCTGCAGAGAATCGAAGAGCGCAAAATCATCGAGCCAGTAGGCAAAATTTGAACAAAAGGCTTCGAACTCACCGCGAAGCGCCGCATGCGCAGCTTCCTTGCCTGCCTTGAGCCTCGACAATGCCAGCGCCATCTTCTCCGACTTATACCGGCGCGCCATGGTGAAATCTGCCACGGATTGAACCCTTGGACAAGGCGCGTCCGATAGGTCACCGGGATTAAGAATTTCGGCAAATTCAGAACCGCAGAGATCCTGCAAATCGACAAGGCTCGCGTTGAAAGCCATGGCAGATGTCGAATTGTATGGGCATCCCCCATCGTCGGTCGGCACGAGCGGAAGCATCTGCCAGACAACCTGGGCAGATTTCGATAAAAATTTGACAAATTCACGAGCCGAACCACCAATCGAACCCACGCCCGCCAGACCCGGCAGGCTCGTGGGATGAAGAAGAATGCCACTTCTACGCATATTGACTATCCTTGAAGAACGATAACAATGAAATTAGACAAACCGCTTCCCCCGCCAACCCTGACATACAGAAGCTATGCCACAAAATACCACACGCCCGATGAATGCCATTGACGCTTCCACCATGTCCACCATATTAACACAGGCCGGTGGGTTGTGCCACAACGACCATGTGGGTCGCTGTAGGTTAATTTGCTGTCCTCGACCAACGCTGGAGACAAAGCCATGGCGTCTGAACGCAATATGAAAAAGCTCTGTGCCCTCATGGCGTGTGTGTGGTTCGCCGCATGGACCAGCCCGTCACCGGCAATTGGACAGACTTCTTTGGCACCCGATGCATCACCGCATGAGGCAGTCGTTACACCACCGCATGAGGCTGCCGACGATTCCCTTACACAGCAGATGCTCGGCATGGCCACGGCTCTCCTTGATACCGCACAGGCGCACGAAGGCGACTGCCAGGCCATGGCCAAAGCCCTTGCCGACATCCTCGACGCGCACAGACCGCTCATGCATCAAATCGAAGAAACTACAGAGCAGGCCGACGAAGCACAGGCTATGGCCATGCGGCGCCATGCCCAGTCGATCGGCACAGCCCTTGCGGCCTGCTACGATAACCCGGACATCGCCGCGCTGCTGCAGCAATACGCGCCAAACACAGGCGCGCGTTGAGGCAAAATTTGCCAGTTTTTTCGTGGGCGCTGCCCACACCCGCTGGGGGGACATCTTGTGGATGACTACAGCGACTTTCTGCGCATAGCGCTGCCCACACCCGCTGGGGGGACATTGTCCCCCCAGCCCCCCGCAATGCTACGCATTGCTTGTGGGTAGAGGGCGAAGCATGTCGCTGAGAGCAACCCGCTTATCATTGCAAACAAGAGACTACGCAAGGACAAGGCAGTTCTAAAGCAGTCACACGGGGCGATGATTTTGGTCCGAAGGCAATCAATCTCTACCCGAAGCGATACGCAGTATCGCAGGGGGTTCGGGGGAACTGGTTCCCCCGATTCATGTCGAATTTAGTTGTCTTCTGTGCACCAAACTGCTAGTCTTTTCCGCGTTCGTCAGGCATTCTGCGAACACAGAACACGCCAGTGTAGCTCAGTTGGTAGAGCGGCGCATTCGTAATGCGCAGGTCATCGGTTCGAGTCCGATCCCTGGCTTTTTTCCGGAATATCGCGTTCAAGCGCGCTGTTTGCCAGTGTAGCTCAGTTGGTAGAGCGGCGCATTCGTAATGCGCAGGTCATCGGTTCGAGTCCGATCCCTGGCTTTTTTTGCCAGAAAGCAAAATTTCATAACTCCTAACAGGACAGACTCCAATGAAGAATTTCCGCTAACCTGATTAAAAGGTGTTTTGTGCTGTGAAAACAACAAGGGCTACGTGCTCCCGGCTGTTTTCCTGTATGCGGAAATTTCTCTTTATCGAAATGCAAAGCCAGACCTTTTCACGCCCCGTGGTGTGACGGTGTGCATGCAGAGACTGCGAAAAGAAATTTCCGGCAGTCTTTTGTGCGCTTCCCACTACGCTGGATGCGCAGGAGGTTACCTGTATGGCTATGATCGGCATTTCTAATCTCAGTTTTACCCACGACGGCGGACAGACGATCTTTGACAACGTATCTCTACAGCTCGACACCAATTGGAAGCTCGGGCTCATTGGGCGCAACGGACGCGGCAAAACCACTTTCCTCAAGCTGCTGCTCGGCGAATACGCCTTCAGCGGATCCATCCAGACGCCGGTCGCCATGGACTATTTTCCTTTCACCGTAACAAACGCGGATCGGAGCTGTTTTGACATTGTCCAAAGCATTTGCCCGAATCTGGAGAAATGGCGCCTGGAGCGTGAAGCCGATTTGCTGGAGCTTTCTATGAATACCCTGACGCGTCCGTTCAATACCCTGAGCGGCGGAGAGGCGACGAAGCTGTTGCTGGCGGCGTTGTTTCTGCAGGAGAATCATTTCCTACTTATTGATGAACCAACCAATCATCTGGATATACGCGCACGGCAAGCCGTGGGAAATTACCTGCGTTCCAAGAAAGGCTTTATTCTGGTTTCCCACGACCGAAGTCTGCTCGACAGCTGTATCGATCATGTCCTGTCCATCAACCGGGCAGACATTGAATTGCAACGCGGCAATTTCAGTTCCTGGCAAATAAATCGCGAACGACAGAATCAACGGGAATTGGCAGACAACGACAAACTAAAAAAAGAAATCGCAAGTCTGGAACAAAGCGCGAAACGCAGTGCCGACTGGTCGCGGGCAACAGAAAAAGGCAAATACGGCAACGGTCCGGTGGATCGCGGATTCATCGGACATAAAGCTGCCAAAATGATGCAGCGATCCAAAGCCGTGGAAGCCAGACGCAACAAGGCCGCAGAGGAAAAAGCACAGCTTTTGCACAATCTGGAAAACGAATCCCCGCTTTCGATGCGGCCGCTGAAGTTTCACACCCAACGTCTGGCTGAATGCAGCGGTGTCTCGGTCAGCTATGGCGACATTGTCGCTCTGCGCGAAATTTCCTTCCCTGTACTGAACGGAGAGCGGCTGGCTCTGCATGGTAAAAATGGCAGCGGCAAATCCACCTTGCTGAAACTGCTGGCCCGTCACCCCGTACCCTTTCAGGGAAATCTTTACTTGCCGCCAACTTTGCGCATTTCCTATGTCCCGCAGGATGCCTCGTTTTTGAGCAGAAACCTGAAAAACTTCGCAAGCGATCGGCGCCTCGATGAAGCCCTGTTTCGGGCGGTGTTGCATCGGTTTGGATTCGATCGAAAACAATTTGACACGGACATGGCCGATTTCAGCACCGGGCAGAAAAAAAAGGCTCTCCTCGCCGCCAGCCTCTGCGAGGAAGCACATCTGTATATCTGGGATGAACCATTAAACGGCATTGACATGATCTCGCGCATCCAGATTGAAAACCTCATTCTGGAGCATCA
>Ga0123353_10004963_pt1 | contig 17334 bp, 16 predicted proteins | sample TergutLab28metaG_3_FD_92763 | JGI IMG/M metagenome (GOLD analysis project Ga0123353, IMG submission 92763) | Labiotermes labralis P3 segment gut microbial communities from Petit-Saut dam, French Guiana - Lab288 P3 | ecosystem: Host-associated > Arthropoda: Insects > Digestive system > Gut ...
TGTATCGTCCAGTAGATTCAATTTAATGTCTTCATTGATGCTGTCTTTCAATCGTGTTATAAACGTATTGATAATATCCCGAATGGTAGACAGCGCAGTAATCTCATCGTCCACTTTGTTCAAATTCTCTTGAAACGCTTCAATAATTACCGCCGTGTTTTCGCTTTGCAAAATCAAGGCGATTTGCTTGAGCGGGATTCGCAATTTCCGCAAGACAAGGATTTGCTGCAAACGCCTGACCGTATCCTCGTCATAGGTGCGATAGGCGTAGTCGTCCTTTTTTACGCTCTCAATCAGCCCGATTTGCTCATAATAGCGCAGGGTACGGGTCGAGAAGCCAAGCTTTCTTGAAATCTCGCTTATCGTGGCTAGTCTCACAATGGTTAATCCTTTCTGATGAAAGTCCCGGCGAACTGGGCCGTGCCAAGTATAGAGCGCGACGTCGCGTCAAAGTAAATGCCAATTTGAAAATAGTAAAAATATTGTATTTCGCCTCAAACCCCGGAACGATTTCGACTATGCAAGCGCCGTATCAAAGCGATTCGTATCGGCGCGTTCGCCGATCGGTTTGCCGAAATTTAATGCAAATATAATCATGGCGCCGTTTTTTGGGCAGCACGCCGGCGGTTTTTTTTACGTTCCGAAAGCCTTGCCTTAATAATGCCGGAATTTTCGCGGCCGCAGTATTTCATTGCGTTTTAATAATTATTATTTTATAATTAGCAATTAATGAAACCGCGAATCATTTTTACTGTGATGCTAATGATCGGCGTCTTTGGCGCGCCCGTCCCGGCGTCGGCTTCGGCTTTCGCGTCCGAGATCATCCCGACGATTTCGCCATCGGTGATTTTGGTCGAGCAGGTCTCGGGCAAGGTGCTTTACGCTAAAAACGAGCACGCTCGGATGTATCCGGCGAGCATGACGAAGATACTCACCTCGCTCGTCGCGCTGGATTACCTCGACATCGACCAGGTGCTTACGGTGGGGCAGGAGATCGTTGGGCTTCCCGCCGACTACGCGACAAACCTGCACGTCATAGGCGAAACGATAACTGTTAGAAACCTTATCCGCGCGCTAATCATACGCTCGGGCAACGAGACCGGCTGCGTCATCGCGCTTAACGCCGTGCGCGTTAAAGAAAACCGGCAGAACATTCCCTACGTGGACGCCGAGAGGACTTTCTGCGAGCTGATGAACGAAAAGGCCAGGAGCCTCGGCGCGCTGCACTCGAATTTCGACAACACCTACGGATTTCACAGCGATAACCATTACACGACCGCCTACGACCTTTCGATCATATGCCGCGCGTACATGAAAAACGATTCGCTCCGCCAGATCGCCGGCGAGCGGGAGTACGTCGGAGACAGCCTCGGCGGGATTGCGCACGACGGGGCGAAAGTTTTGCAATACAACTGGGCGAACCATAACCGCCTGCTGCAGGCGGGCGACTACTACTACCCCTACGCCACGGGAATCAAGACCGGATTCACCGACCAGGCTGGCGACTGCCTGGCGTCGGCGGCGCAAAAGAACGGAATCGAGCTTGTAGCGGTGGTTTTCAACTCTAAGGACCCGGGCAGGTGGCAGGACTCGCAGATGCTTTTCGAATACGGATTCGAAAACTTCGCCTACGAAACCATACACAGGCAGGGCGATACGCTTGAAAAGATGCCGGTCTCAAATCCAAGGCTCGAGGACGACGGTTTCGTCGAGCTGCTTTTCGGCGAGGACGCCGCGCATTTCATGAGCAAGGCCGAGCACGCGAGGCTCGAGCGAAAGGTGCATTATAACGAGGAACTGCTTTCGGAGGATGAGCCGGACGCGTTCGTCGCGCCAATAGAGGAAGGCGCGACGCTCGGCGCGGTAACGTACAAACTCGACGGCGAGACGGTTTTCGAGGGCACGCTCATAGCCGCGCACGAGGTCATCGCGAAAAGCTACGACAGCGACATGGACTACTATATAGCGACTTTTGAAAGGGTTTTTTCCAAAAGCGCGTTCCCGTATTGGTTCGGCGCGGCGGGATTCGCGTTCGGCGTCGCGGGGTTTACGGTGGCGATAGCCGGCCGCAGAAGGGCGCCGCGGGACCGCTGGCGGGTGAGCCAAAATTTCGGAAGGTACGGCGGATATAGGTAGGGCGAAACGATTAATAACCGATGGAGGTCTTGATGAACGGAAAACGCATCCTGCTGATCGAGGACGAGGAACAGTTGGCGAGGTACCTGGAGCTTGAGCTTACGCACGAAGGATATCAAGTGGAAGTGGCTTACGACGGGAGGATCGGGTACGAAAAGTTCGACGAGGGCGAATACGGCCTCGTGCTGCTTGACCTTATGCTGCCCGGCATCAACGGCCTCGAGGTGCTTCGGCGCATCCGAAAAAATTCCGACACGCCGGTCGTGATCATCACATGCAAGGACGAGGTGATGGACCGGGTCATGGGGCTTGATTCCGGCGCAGACGATTACATATCCAAACCGTTCGCCATCGAGGAACTCTTGGCCCGGATACGCGCCGCGCTAAAGAAGACGTTCGTCAAGGAAGAGAAGGACGAAATGGGCGTCTTCGAATTCAAGCCGCTAACGATAGATTCGCAGCAGCGCATGGTGAAGCACGAAGAATCCGTGATAGACCTTACCAAGACCGAATTTGATTTGCTCGTGCATCTGATTCAAAACAAAAACGTCGTGCTATCGCGCGACCAGATTATAAAGGCGGTCTGGGGCGCCGACTACGGCGGCCACGCCAACATCGTCGACGTCTACATCAGGTATCTTCGCACCAAGATAGACGAGCGTTTCGGCACGAAGATCATAAGGACGATCAGGGGAGTGGGTTATTACGCGAAGGAGCAGGAATAACCGCTTCCACAACCAGCGGCGCGCGGGCGCGTGCCCGAGGCTTTCGGCGGGGACATCCAGCCGGAGGGGCCTGCGTTCGTCGATCCTGCACATTAGCGAAATAGCGGAACGCATATACATCGAAAACCTCAACCAGCGGATAGAGGCGCCGTCGAGGGACGCCGCGGTCAGACAATTGGTCGACACGATGAACGCGATGATAGGCAGGCTTGAGAAAGACGTGCGAAAGCAGGCGTTTTTCATTTCGGACGCCTCGCACGAGATGCGCACCCCGATCGCGGTGATCAAGGGCTACGCGGACCTGATGGACCGATGGGGCAAGAACAATCCCCGCGTGATGCAGGAATCGATCGACGCGATAAAGGCTGAGACAAACAGGATAAACTCGCTGATCTTATCGCTCCTGGCGTTGACCCGGGGAGAGGAGGCGTCCTCGCGCGCCATTAACGAGGCGGTTTCGCTCAACGAGACGGCCGCCGACGCGATAAAGGAATCCGCGATAATATACAAGGACACCAAGATAATCTTGGTCGAGGAATCGATCGAGTCGGTGCAGGGCAACTACGAAATGATCCTCCAACTGATACGCCTGCTTTTGGACAACGGCGTGAAGTACGCGAAGGAAGTTTCCGATCCGATGTACATAACGGTCTCGGGCGACGACAAGGGAAGCTACTTCACATTGAAGGATACCGGAAGGGGCATAGGCGAGGAGGACCTCCCGTACATCTTCGAGCGCTTCTACCGCGCGGATAAGTCGAGGAACAGCAAGACGCCCGGGTTCGGCCTCGGGCTTGCGATGGCGGACATGATAGTGAGGGCGCACAACGCGACGATAGGCGTATACAGCGAGCAGGACGTCGGGACCGAATTTACCGTTTCGTTTCCCAAGCGAGGGGACGCTTAGTTAAAAGGTTTTCTTGTACATAAGCACGGTTTCGCCGTCCTCGTAGACGAATTCGCGCTCGAACCGCAGGCCGTTTTTTTCGATGACGCGTTTTGAAGCGGCGTTCGTTTTCTTGCAAGAGACGACCGCCTCGATTACGCCAAGCGATTCGGCTTTTATTAAGGCGAGGCGCAGAAGCTCCGTACCGTAGCCTTTCTTTCGCATGGTCGGGCGGACGGAGTAGCCGACATGGCCTTCGGGGATTTGGCGTTCGTCCGTTTGGTGGCGGATGTTGCAAATCCCGATGATAAAACCGTCCGAAACGCGCACCAAAAAAAACGTGGACGAGGGGATTTCGTCGGTTGCTTCCGTGTTTTTGACCGCCTTGAGCCATTCGCGGAAGTTGCCGAAGTCGTGCAGGGCGCGCGAGCCGTTGATTTTTATTTCGCCGGCCTTTAGGTATTCCGCGCGGAATTCCATCGCGCGGTTGACCATTTCGGGCGACGGGAGAAGCAGCCTGACCTTATCGATTTTATGACGCAACGCGGGCTCCTCGTTTTTTTTTGATTATAGCATATAGAAAGGGACGCTTCCGAATGATTAGAAGCATGACGGGCTACGGAAAAGGCGAGCGGATTTCGGAGGGCCGCCGCTTCAAAGTCGAGATAAAATCGGTCAACCACCGCTATTCCGACATAACCATAAAGCTTCCGAGATTCCTCAACCCATACGAGGACGAGCTCCGCAAGAGGCTCGCGCGCGAGATATCCAGGGGCAAGACGGACGTTTACATAAATTACGAGACATTCGCGGCGGGAGACGTGCGCGTAAGCGTAAACGCGGCGTTCGCGGACGCGTACGAAAGCGCGCTTTCCGAAATCGCCGCGCGCTACGGCATTTCGGGGGGCGTCACCCTGCAGGTGCTGGCCTCGCACCCCGAAATTTTTTCGATCGAAAAGGATTCGTACGACGACGATTCGCGGGCTTCGGTCTACGAAACGCTAAATGCGGCGCTGGATTCGGCGCTCGCGGCGTTCAACGGGATGCGCGAAGCCGAAGGCGGCGCGCTTAAGCGCGACCTCCTAGAAAAAAACGCGAGCGTGGGCTTTATTTTAGGCCAAATAAAGGCACGTTCGAAAGAAATCGAGGGCGAGCACGCCGCACGGCTTCGCGAGCGGATAGCGGAGGCGCTCAAGGGCACCGGCTACGAGCCGGAGGAGGGGAGGCTGCTTACCGAAATCGCCATCTTCGCCGAAAAATCCTGCATCGACGAGGAAATCACGAGGCTCGAGAGCCATATCTCGCAAATGGAGTCGATGCTTTCGCAAGAAGAGTCGCCTGGGCGCAAGCTGGATTTTTTAATGCAGGAATTCAACCGCGAGGCGAACACGATCGGCTCGAAGTCGAACGACCGGGCGATTACCAAGCTGATGCTCGACTTGAAAGCGGAGATTGAAAAAATGAGGGAACAGGTGCAGAATATAGAGTGAGGGGGCGGCCGTGCAGCAGTACAGGATGATCAACGTCGGTTTTGGCAACCGGATCCCGGCGGGGCGCGTCATAGCGATGGTCGGCAACGAGTCGTCGCCGGTCAGGCGCATGATTACCGAGGCGCGCGACAAGGGCGTGTTGATCGACGCGACGCACGGAAGGAAGACGCGCGCGGTGTTGGTGATGGACAGCGGCCATATCGTGCTTTCCGCCATCCAGCCCGAAACGATATCAAACCGGGTCAACGCGAGTTTCGAAGACGACGCGGAGGAATAGATGGACGGCATGTTCGTAATCATCTCGGGGCCTTCCGGTTCGGGCAAGGGCACGGTCGTAAAGAAGCTAGACCCGTTAAAGGGCTACGCCCTTTCCGTTTCGGTAACCACCCGCGGCCCGCGCGAAGGAGAATTGGAGGGCAGGGACTACTTCTTCCGAAGCGAAGAAGAATTCGCGAGGATGAGGCGGGACAACGAACTGCTCGAGCATGCGCTCTACGTCAGGCATTACTACGGCACCCCGCGCGGCTACGTCGAGGAAAAGATCGCGGAGGGCAGGGTGGTGGTGCTTGAGATCGAGGTGATGGGTGCGCTGCAGGTTAAGGAGATGTTTCCGGAAGCCGTGCTGATTTTTTTGCTGCCTCCGACGCTTTCCGAGCTTACGCGCCGCCTGCAGAAACGCAACACCGAGGACTCCGTGACGATCGACGACAGACTTAGGCGGGCGCTCGAAGAAATCGAGCAAGCGCACAAATACCAATACCTCGTCGTCAACGACGACGTCGAGAAGGCGGTGGAAAAGATCGACGCGATAGTTGCGGTCGAACGGATGAAACCTTGGCGCAGGGAAGACACGTTAAGTCATTTTATAAATAATTAAGGAGAAACCGATGCTTAGACCTTCCTATTCCGAATTAATGGACCTTATCAACGAAAACAAACTTGTCGACAGCAAGATCACAAGCCGATACACGATCGTGCTCGCCGCCGCGAAACGCGCGAGGCAGATAATCGACGGGGCTAACCCGCTAACCTACGCGCCGACCGACCGGGCGGTTTCGATCGCTATCAACGAAATGAGCGAGGGCAAGCTTATCATAAAGGTGCAGGAGGATATGCTCGACGGAAATTACGAGCATATGCTTAACGCGCAAAACAAGTATAAAAACATGACCGGGGTCTCGAAGGACGACCTCAGGGAGGACCTTAAGGACAAATACCATCCCGACCCGTACGCGCTGGACGACGAGGACGCGGACGGCATGTACAAGCACCGCTACGGCGAAGAGCACGAGGACGAAAAAGATCCGTATGCGATATACGACGGAGTCGACTACCGGGACCAGGACGCGGACAACGATATAGAATGACGCCCGCTTCGGGCAAATACGCCCGCGTTTGCGTGGATTCGGCGAGCGAAAAGATTGACAGGCTCTTCACATACGCGATACCGGAGTGCCTATGCGATTCGATCGGACCGGGACGCAGGGTTAAAGTGCCGTTCGGGCTGGGAGAAAAACTAAGAAACGCCGTCGTTTTCGCGCTGGACGACGAACCCGGCTTCGCGCTTGAATTGATCAAGGAAATCGCGGGCTTGGTTGACGATTATCCCGTTTTAAATAAAGAAACGCTTGAGCTAGCCGCCTGGATGGGTGAAAAGTATTTTACGCCGCTCGCGCTCTGCGTGCGGACGATGCTGCCCGCGGGATTAGGCAAGGGCGGCAAGAAGCGCTCGCGCAAGGCTTCGCCCGCCGCGGAAATTAAGCCAGCCGGGCAGCCCGAGCTGACGGACGAACAGAGCCGCGCCATCAAAAAGATTGAGTCGATATCAAAAAGGAAGGATCCTCCGCCCGTCTTGCTGCACGGCGTGACCGGAAGCGGCAAGACGGAGGTTTACATAAGGTTCATATCCGGCGTGGTCGAATCCGGGAAACAGGCGATCGTCCTGGTTCCCGAAATCGCGCTTACGCCGCAGACGGTGGACTTTTTTTCGGCGAGGTTCGGGGACAAGGTCGCCGTGACGCACAGCCGCCTCTCGGAAGGGGAGCGGTTCGCGATATGGAAGAAGGCGAAGGACGGCGAAATCGGCATCGTGATCGGTCCAAGGTCCGCGGTCTTCGCGCCGTTCGAAAAACTCGGGGCGATAATAATCGACGAGGAGCACGAGCACACCTACCATTCCGAGATTTCGCCGAAATACGACGCGCGCGAAGTCGCGAAAAAACGCGCGGAGCTGACCGGGGCGCTCGTGCTGCTCGGCTCAGCCACTCCGAGCCTCGAAAGCTACCACTTAGCCGGCGCGGGCTACGAGCTGATAAAGCTTAAGAACCGCGTGAACGGGATGTTCCCGGAGGTCTGCGTCGTCGATATGCGCACTGAGCTTATCGAGGGCAACCCTTCGATATTCAGCAGGCCCTTCGCCGGCGCGCTTGGCGCAACGCTTGAGCGCGGCAAACAGGCTATGATATTTTTAAACAGGCGGGGCCATTCGACGTACGTTTCGTGCCGTATATGCGGCGACGCGCTTAAATGCGACCGCTGCGACGTCTGCTACACTTGGCACGCGGCTGGCGATAGGCTCGTCTGCCATTACTGCCAGAAAAGCGTCGCCTGCCCGAAAATTTGCCCGGCTTGCGGGTCGGAGTACCTAAAATATTTCGGGATCGGGACGCAGCGCGTCGAGGAGGAAGTCAACCGCCTCTGGCCCGAGGTTAAATGCCTGAGGATGGACTTCGACACCACGCGCGTCAAGGACGGCCACGGGAAGATACTCGCGGCGTTCGGACGCGGCGAGGCGCAGGTTTTGATCGGGACGCAGATGATCGCTAAGGGTTTGGATTTTCCGGAAGTCGTGCTTGTCGGGGTGGTCGCCGCCGACGTCTCGCTTTATTCTGGCGACTTCCGTTCGGGCGAACACACCTTCCAGCTGCTTGCGCAGGTTTCCGGAAGGGCGGGAAGGGCCGCGCAGCCCGGCCGAGTCTACATACAGACCTACAATCCGGAGCACTACGCGATCAACTACGCGCAAAGCGGCGACTACGAGGCGTTTTACGAAAACGAGATCACGATAAGGAAGACGCTCAACTATCCGCCCTTCACGCACGTGTTTTCGATACTTTTTACCGGCCCCGACGAAAGGGCGGTCATCGGTTCGCTCCACACGCTCGCTGCGATCATGCGCTATTGCAACAAGAAGGGCATGTTCGAGACGCTGGGCCCATCGCCGGCGAACGTTTCCAAGATTAAGGAGCAGTACCGCTGGAAACTCCTCGTCAAGGGCGAGGACGAAAATCTGCTTAAAAAATTCGCGCTTTACTGCGTAAATAAACTCCGGGAAAACGAAGCTGTGTCCGGCATCACGGCGCGCTTGGCTCTTGATCCGGCGAACATGGAGTGACGCCGATGGCGCTAAGGTCGATCAGGACGTACGGCGACGAAATCCTCCGCAAGAAGGCGAAGGACGTAAAAAAAATAAACGAAGGGACGTTCAAGCTGCTCGACGATATGCTCGACACGCTCCGCGACAGGAACGGTCTGGGTCTTGCCGCCCCGCAGGTCGGCGTGCTTAGGCGCATCGCGATAATCGAAATGGAAGAAAATCTGTACGAAATGATAAACCCGAAGATAGTCTCGGAGTACGGAGAGCAAAGACGGAACGAGGCGTGCCTTTCCGTTCCGGGAAAATGCGGCGACTTAGAGCGGCCCGCGCACGTCAAGGTGGAGGCGCTTGACCGAAACGGCGTGATGTACACCTTAGAGGGCGACGATTTGCTTGCCGCCGCGATCTGCCACGAGCTTGACCATTTGGACGGGGTATTGTTTTTAGACCGCGCCGACAATATCCGCGACAACGACGCCGCAACCGTTGAAACCGATTAGCGCCATATCATGAAGATCGTCTTTTTCGGCACGCCCGAATTCGCAAGCGTCGTGCTCGAGTCACTTCTTTCAAAGCACGACGTGCTTGCCGCCGTCACCCAGCCCGACCGCCCGAGCGGAAGGGGAAACAAGTTAAAGAGCCCGCCCGTCAAAGAATTTGCCAAAAAAAATAAAATTCCTTTTTATCAGCCCGAAACCCTCCGCGGCAAAAAAATCCAAGACATGATAATCTCGCTTCGCGCGGACGCATATGTCGTCGCGGCGTACGGCTTGATGCTGCCAAGGCGCCTGTTTTCGGCGCCTAAGTTTGGAACGCTTAATCCGCACGCGTCGCTTCTGCCAAAGTTCCGCGGCGCCTCGCCGATACAAGCCGCGATAAAGTACGGCGATACCGAAACCGGCATTTCCGTGATACAAATAGCCAAGGCGATGGACGCCGGCGACATCATTTTTCAAAAAAAAATTGCAATCGGCAGAAACGAGCGCTTCGAAAGCCTTCAAGGCAGGCTCGCCTTGCTCGGCGGCGAATGCGCGCTTTCCGCGCTTGAGGCGGTCGAAAACGGAACCGCCGTATTTACGAAGCAGGACGATTCGACCGCGACGTTCGCCCCCGCCATTAAAAAGGAAGACGGGCATATCGACTTTGCGGCCGGGTCGGATTTGATCATAAACATGGCGCGCGCATACGACCCCTGGCCCGCGCCGCACGCCTACTTAAACGGCGAACCGATAAGGTTTTGGGAATTCGAACGAATCGAGCTCGACGCAAGCGACGCAAGCAGATCGCCCGGAACGATCCTTTGCGCCGACGTTAAGAAGGGGCTTGCGATAAAAACTGGCGACGGCGCGCTTAAGGCCGTTTCGATGCAGCCTTCCGGCGGCAGGCGGATGAGCCCGGAGGATTATCTGCGCGGGCATAAGGTTGAGGCGGGGTTAGTATTTAATTGATCGACGGCGAGCTTGAGCCGCCTTTTTTAAACGCGTGATGAATTGGAATCGCTGAAGCTCGAAAAAGTTTAACCGCAAAACGGGGGCCGCGCCATGCGCGGCTCCCGTTTTATGTCGCCGATGGTTCCGGCGTTTGATTACCGGCGGATATTTGGGCGAAAAAAAATATACGATATACTATTGACATAATATTATCGTGATAATACAATCGCAAATACATCGAAACAAATAACACGCGCGCAAATGTATATTTGAGTACACGCGGCGCGGGCACAGGAGGCAGGCATGTCTAACGAAAACAGATCGATCGACCCGCTTACGAACCTTTACGCGTACGAGCGGTTCGAAAGGGACTTCGGGCATTTGATGGCAAAGGCGGACAGGATCGAGGGGGAACTCGCGCTTTGCCTGCTTGACATCGATAATTTCCTGCGCATCAACGAGGAATACGGGCACGACGCGGGCGACGAGGTGCTCCGCCGGATCGCCGCCCACTTAAAGCGGAACATGAAAAACATCGACGAGGACGCCGCCTACTTGTACAGGTATTCGGGGGACGCGTTCGCGGCTCTTTTACCCGGTATCGAAAAGGAAAGAGCGCTCTTCATAATGGAGAAGCTGCGCGAAACGCTTGAAGTCGGCGAGATAACGGATAAAAACGGACGCCTCGCCTTGGTAAAGGCGACGGTCAGCGTAGGGATCGCGGCGTACCGCGACGACGGTTGCAACTTGGTCGAGCTTGTGAGGAAGGCGGACGGCGCGCTCTACCGCGCGAAGATTTCCGGGCGCAACAAAGTCAGCCTCGCGCGCGAGGAAAAAATGATCACGAAGACTTCGCATTACACGGTCGAGCAGTTGAAGCGGCTGACGGAGCTTTCGCAGAAGCAGAGCGTCGGCGAGGCGGTGCTTTTGCGCGAGGCGCTCGACGACCTGATGAAAAAGTACGACGTGAGGATCAACAGGCCGTTAGAGGAACGCGTGGGCTAAATAGACGGCTGCGGTCATCGTAAGCGCGGAAAGAAGCGTCGATATCGTGACCGCCTGCACCGCGAAATCGACGTCACCGCCGCATTCGACCGAAAGCAGCGCGGTGTTTACGGCGGTCGGCGTAGCGGCGGAAATGAAGAACGCCTTGGCGGCCACGCCCTCCAGCTTAAATATTTTTATCAGGGCGAAGGCGAGCGCGGGGCCGCCGACGAGCCGAAACAGCGCGGCTATGTAGGGCGTGGCTTTCTTTAGGTCAAGCCTCGATTTCGCGAGCTGCACGCCGAGCGTAGAAAGCGCGACGCCGACGAGGCCGTTCCGCAGGTACGAAAGCGACGGCCAAAACGGCGTCGAAGAAAAGTCGAACGGCAAAAACTTAAATAGTATCGCGCATGCGATCGCATAGGGGACGGGCATCTTCAGCACGCGGACGACGCCCGTCTTTACGTTGATTCCCTCGCCGCCGCTGTTTATGAAACCGAGCGTGTTGGTCGAAAAGTTTTGCACGAGCAGCACCATCACCTGCACCGCAAGCGCCGCCTCGAGAAACGGCGCCGAAGCGCCGTCGGCGAAGGGCGCGTTTGTGAAAACCAGCGTGACAAGCGAAATCCCGATGTTCCCCGAATTATAGAACATCAGCGAATTTTCGAAAGCCTTCCCGGTTTTTTTCGGGAGCTTCAAAAGCCTGGCAAGCAAAAAACCCGCCGCGTAGTTGAGCGGGAGCATCAGCACCGCAAGCACCAGTATCTTCGCGAGGTCCACCGTGATGTCCACGGTAAATATGTTGACGAACGAAAACGCCGGGACGAAAAGATAAAAATTAAGCTTTGTCAAAGCGTTTATGTCCAAATTAAACTTTTTGTCGAGCGCGAACCCGAGCGAGACGAGAATGAATATGGGCAGGATGCTGTTCGTCAGTATCCCGAAAAAAATGTTGAAATCCATGAAAATCATATTATCACGTATGCGGTAAGCCCGCATTATGATATGCTTGGGCGCAGGAGCGCGTTAACCGCGCTTGCGCGATAAACGCACGGGAGGCCTTTATGGGCGACAGATTCGAATACGCTTTGAAATTCTACGATAGCATTGGCGTCGACGCCGCCGAAGCGATCGGTAAGTTAAAAAAGTTCAAGCTATCGATCCACTGCTGGCAGGGGGACGACGTAAACGGCTTCGAAGACAAGGACGGGGGAGTCGGCGGGGGCCTTGCCGTGACCGGAAACTACCCGGGCCGCGCGAGGAACATCGGCGAGCTCATGGCCGACATTGATTTCGCGCTTTCGCTAATTCCGGGGCGCCACAGGCTCAACCTGCACGCGATGTACCCTTCGTCGGGTAAAGCCGGGCGCGATAAGCTGCTTCCCGAGCATTTCGGCAAATGGCTGAAGTTCGCCGCGGACCGCGGCTTGGGCCTTGATTTTAACCCGACGCTTTTCGCGCACGAAAAGGCCGCGGGGGGGTTCACGCTTTCCGACCCAAACGAAGCAAACCGCAGATATTGGATCGACCACTGCAAGGCGACGCGTAAAATAGCGGCGCATTTCGGCGAGGCGTTAAAAACGCCGTGCCTGCACAACATATGGATACCCGACGGCTACAAGGACGCGCCGGCGGACAAGCTCGGCCCGCGCAGGCGCCTTAAGGAAGCGCTCGACGAAATTTATTCGGTAAAATACGACCCCTCGCATATCGTCGACTGCGTGGAGTCGAAACTTTTCGGAATAGGGCTCGAATCGTACACGGTCGGCTCGCACGAGTTTTACATGAACTACGCGGCGAAAACGGGCGTGCTCTGCCTGTTCGACTGCGGGCACTTCCATCCGACCGAAACCGTTTCGGACAAGGTTTCCTCGATGCTTTTGTTCAACGAAAAAATCGCTCTTCACGTGTCGCGCGGGGTCAGGTGGGACAGCGACCACGCGGTGGTCCTGGACGACGAGCTGCGAGCGCTCATGTACGAAATAGTATCGTGCGGGGCGCTCGAACGCACGCTCATCGGGCTCGACTTCTTCGACGCGACGATAAACCGCGTCGCCGCGTGGGTGCTGAGCGCCCGAAGCGTGCAGAAGGCGGTCCTTCACGCGCTCCTTACCCCGATGAAAAAAATGGCCGTGCTGCAGGACGCGGGGGATTTTACCGGAATACTCGCGCTTCGCGACGCGCTTAACGCGGCCCCGTTCGGCGACGTATGGGACGCGTTTTGCTCTGATGAAAAAAAGCCGTCCGGGGACGGCTGGCATAAGCTTGTCAAGGAGTATGAGGAAACGGAGCTCGCAAGGCGCGGCGCTTAAATTCCGACGGAGTTTGGTCTTTGATATTTAGTTCCGCCGGAAGTATGTTCCGCCGGAGTTAAGTCTCGCTTATCGCCCTTTCCTCGTCGACGACGGTGTTGATCAGGTTGCTGTACCAAAGCACCGCGTCCACGTACGCGTCGTAGATCCCGCTTATCGGCATGTCCATAACAAGGGCGAGCCGCGAGATCTCGCGCCAGTCGCCGTGCTCGTAGAGCATTACGAAATTAAGCACCCTGCTGAAGTCGCCCCTGCCGTAAAGCAGGGCTTTTTTTATTTGGTCGGGCACGAAGATCATCGAAAGCGCGTCCTCCATCGGAAGCTCGAGTATGACGTCTAGCACCGACATAAGCCCCATTAAAAAGAGATTGTCCTGGAGAATCGCCATGTCGAAAAATTTAGCCATGTTTTCGCAAAACTTCGCGCGAAGCAGCGAAAGGCGCGTTATCTCCGACGGGCGGTCTGCGCAGAGGGCGTTTGAGACGGCTGTCGCCACCCATTTTTTTATTTCGCGCTGCCCGAGCATCGCCGCGGCTTGGTTGATGTTTTTTATTTCGGCGTTGATCCGGCTTGACGAGTTGACGAGCCTCATGAACTGGATCGCGAGCCCCGGGTCCTGCCTGACGATCCGCGTGAACGACGAAAAGTCGAAATCGTTTTGGTTTACGATGTTTAGGAGCTGCACGTAGTTGACCTTAAGCGGGGAGAGCGCGTTCATCTTGGAAGACGTCGGGATATGGACCTTATAGAACGGGCCGTCGAAAAGATGGATCCCCGAATTTTTTATCTGGTCGAAGGTGGGCTGCGCCGCGATGTCCGCCGCGATTATCTTTATCTGCGAGAAGCTGTTGCGCAGTATCAGGAACCTGTCGCGAAGCTGCGCCTCGGGAAGACTGTAGAAGATGTAGTTAGTATATGGAAGGAAATCGGTCAGAGTGCTTATTTCCGGGAAATCCTTGAACGCTATCTTAAGCCCGAGCGCCGAAAAGCGTTTGACTCTTTCTAGCAGCATTTCGTTAAGCTCGATGTTTTTATCCATCAGCAAAGCGATTTTAGTCAAGTCGACTTTGATTTCGCCGTCTAAGTCGGTGACCATGAGTATCTGCGTCACCGGGATGAATATAACCTTGTCTTGCGTCAGCGCCTCGAGGCCGACGTTGTTGAGGAACCGTATGAAGGGTGAGTTCATCGCGCCGTCGAGCGGGTTTGACTTCGCCGCCTCGAGGATCGCGTTCCCGTATTGGTACGAAAGATAGTAGCCCTCGACGACCATTTGGTTGTTGAACAATGGCTTGGGCACAAACATCAGATTCATGGCGACGTCCCTCCCTCGTGAGCGCACACACGAAGATCGACTAAATATACAGTATGGTTTCTTAAATTACAATCCCAACGAACGCGGTTAAAAAATTACCGCATATCGAATTAAGCATTCAATAATTGCCGCAAACGTTCATTCGCGCTCAAAGTTCGCGAGGCTCGCGATGAATTTTTTTACGCCCGCGCCCTCGAATGCGACCGACAGCTCCTGGTCCTGTTCGCCGTTTTTGTCGCGCACCGCGATGACGAGCCCCCTGCCGTAGGCGGGCGACTTAACCTTATCCCCCGCCTTGTACGTCCCGCCGCGCCTGCCGATCGCCCTGCCCGCCGCGCCGCTTGCATAAGTGTTTGAAAAAGCGGCCGGACTCTTTCGCGAAAACCCTTCGGCGAATTCGTTTTTATTAACCGCGGCATATGTTTCGGTCGCCCCGCCCTCGCCGCCAAAACCGCTTTTTCGCGTCTGCGGGCGGGCGTTTTGGCGGTCGCGCACGTTTTCGACGAATTCGAGCGGGACTTCCTTCACGAACCTGCTAACGGCGTTCCTTACCGACGCGCCGTACTGCACCCTCGATAACGCGTGGGTGACGTAAAGCTCCCTTTTCGCGCGGGTGAATCCGACGTAGCAGAGCCGGCGCTCCTCCTCGAGGCCCTCCGGGTCCGCGCCGTTAACGCTTCGCGTCGACGGAAAGATGTTTTCCTCCGCGCCGACGATGAAAACCGTGTCGAACTCAAGCCCCTTGGCGCTGTGCAGAGTCAGGAGCGAAACCGCGTCCGCGCCTTCCTCGAAATTGTCGATGTCCGCGACGAGCGCGACCTCCTCGAGAAACGACCCGAGGGACGCGCCGTCGGATCCCTCCTCGAACTCGACCGCCTTGGACAAAAATTCCTGAGCGTTTTGTATTCGGTTTTCGCCTTCGTCGGTGCCGTCGCGCAGATTCTCGAGATAATCGGTTTCTTCCAAAATCTTGCGGAGCAGATCGGAGACTTTGCCATCCTTCGCGAATTCGGCGCAGTCGTCGAGAAACCGGACGAAATCCAATATTGGCCGCGCCTTGTTCTTAAGCTGCGGTATGCCCTCCGCGTCCCTTGACGCGGCGTAAAGCGGCTGCCCCGTGTCTGCGGCGTATTCGGAAAGCTTGGCGATCGACGCTTCCCCTATACCCCTGCGCGGCACGTTTATTATCCGAACGAACGCCAGATCGTCCGAGGGATTTTCGATCGCCTTCAAATACGAAAGGATGTCCTTGACTTCCTTGCGCTCGTAAAACCTTACGCCGCCGTAAAGCCTGTACGGAACGCCCGACAAAACAAGCCTGTCCTCAATCGCGCGCGACTGCGAGTTGTTGCGGTAAAGCACCGCGTAGTCGCCGTACGAGGCGCCCGACGAAACGCCGTTTTTCACGGTTTCCGCGACGAACGCGCCCTCGTCGCCCTCGTCGCCCGCCTTGTACAGCTTGACGCGGCTTCCCGAGGCGTTTTCGGTCCAAAGCTTCTTCTCGCTCCGATTGCGGTTGTTTTTTATCACCGCGTTCGCCGCCCCGAGGATCGTCCCGGTCGAGCGGTAGTTTTGCTCGAGTTTTATCGTGCGCGCCTGAGGGTAATCCTCTTCGAAGCGCAGGATGTTCCTTATGTTCGCCCCGCGCCAGCCGTAAATGCTTTGGTCGTCGTCTCCGACGACGCACAGGTTGCCGCCCCAGCCCGATAATTGGTTGACCAGCCTGTACTGCGCGGTGTTCGTGTCCTGGTATTCGTCGACCAACACGTAGCGGAAGCGCTCCTGATATTTTTCCAGTATTTCGGGGAATTCTTCGAACAGCCTAACCGTAAGCAGTATTATGTCGTCGAAGTCCAGCGCGTTGCATGCGCGAAGCTTGCGTTGGTACAGCTCGTAGACGTCGGCGACATTCGACATCCTGTAGTCGTTCGAGGATGCGCGCGCGAACTCCGTCGGGCCGATAAGCTCGTTTTTTTGCCCGCTTATCGCGTTGGCGACGAATCGCGTCTGGTACAGCTTCTCGTCTAAACCGAGCTCCGCGACGCACGCCTTGACCAGCCGCTCGGAATCCTGCGCGTCGAATATCGAAAAGCCGCTCCCGTAGCCAAGCATGTTGATTTCGCGCCGAAGCAGCCGCACGCAAGTAGAGTGGAACGTGCTGACCCAGACGTACGAACCCTTCGGGTTGATGCGGTTGACGCGCTCGCGCATCTCGCGCGCCGCCTTGTTGGTGAAAGTAATCGCGATTATGTTGAACGGGTCGATTCCAAGCTCGATAAGCCGCGCGATCCTGTAGGTGAGCACGCGCGTCTTGCCCGAGCCGGCCCCGGCGAATATCAGAAGCGGGCCCTCGGTGTGCGCCGCCGCCTCCCGCTGCATCGGGTTTAAGTCGTCAAGGAAGTTTTTTGCCATCGCGTTTCCCTCGCAAAAGAGCATGAATAAAGGCTTTCCGAAAACAGGAAAGCCTTCAAGTAGCGGATATTTCAATGTTATGTCATTACCGTGAAGCTGTCAAACCAAATATGAACCATCATAAAAACCGGGCACAATCGTTTCATTCGGCGGCGCAACCGATGAATAAACGTTAAGTGCGCCTAACTTCTGCGAAGCCAAACGGCCATTTCCCCCTCGCCCCTGTTGCCCCAGGCGTAGTAGGCAACCGCCTTCGCCCGGACGTCAA
>Ga0123353_10004965_pt1 | contig 17330 bp, 8 predicted proteins | sample TergutLab28metaG_3_FD_92763 | JGI IMG/M metagenome (GOLD analysis project Ga0123353, IMG submission 92763) | Labiotermes labralis P3 segment gut microbial communities from Petit-Saut dam, French Guiana - Lab288 P3 | ecosystem: Host-associated > Arthropoda: Insects > Digestive system > Gut ...
ATGCAAAGGGCATGTGTTTTCACCTGGGGCGAGTACGGCTTTACTTTATATTTCCAAAATCTCTCATAAACGGGACAATTTTTGAAAAAAAAAAAAAAGGTTATTGAACATAAAATGTGTGTTTTGATTTTCTTAACAATTTTTGTCTGAAACGTTTCTCATTCTAAGAAGAAATGAGCTATGGACAAAAATATGTATTGCTGTTATTGCTTTTAAAATACCCGTTATTCTTATTAGTTGTTAATGAAACTTGGATTTTCTCGACAGATTTTCAAAAAGTACTAAAATATCAAAATTAATGAACATCAGTTTAGTGGGAGCCGAGTTGTTCCATTCGGAAGGACGGACGGACGAACGGACAGACGGACAGACATGAAGCTAATAGTTACTTTTCGCAATTTTGGGAAAGCGTCTAAAAAGGGTATAAAGAATTTTGTCACGGAAACCTTTTGGAAAGCAGCTACTTTGAAGACCAGGAAGGAGATGAAAGGACAGCGTGAGAGTGGGAGATGGATGTAGTTGTTGTGCAACTTACAAGCTGCCTGCAAAGCCAGCCGCTTTGTTTTCGATAATTGTTGGTTCCGGCGGTTTGCACATAATGATGAGCTCCTGGTCGGACATCATGACGACACCCGGGAACTGCGGGAACCAGATGCGGACGTGCACGAATCCCTGCGTCAGGATCAGCCAATTAACACCGCATCACACATATGCTGAATCAGCAAACTGACTCGTTAAGAGCAGGCATAACTCGAATACACTTATCGGAAACTTTATAGATTATCAGGTCGTTAACGATGCTACATCAAGTGAAGAAGTCATGCAGCATCAAATTGGATGTGCTGATTTGTGTTTTTCACAGCAACGAAGATTCTTTTTGTAATCGTTTACTTTATGAACCTGTGCTTTCTCGTAAATAAATGCATACCCAAATTCCAGAGGAGCATATTACTGCCGTCTTCAGGAAAGGCTAATGTTTACCCTAATTGTGGAGGCAGCCTGCTCATCAAACACGTTGGCAGTGGCGTACCGAGGGGGGGGGGGGTTGGGGGTTCAAACCCCCCGAAATTCTGAAGGCCCTCCAAAATCGTGTAAAACTCAACCCGACTGTGAAAACTGTTAAAAATTGCTGAATTTAGGACGCCAACACCCCAAGTTGTTCGGAAAAAAGGCAGTAAAATTCTAAAACTACCTAGGTTTGCAATTGTTTTACATTAACAATGACAAATAAATTGGTTGTCATCATAAATAGTCTTAAGGTACCAAAAATGGAGAAAATTTTACTATATGAAATGAAATGTCTTGTACCAAATTACAGCTGCCTCCAGAACCCCCGACTAGAGGGCTACCGCCCCCAGATCCCCGTTCTCTCTCTCCTCTGTCCTCAACTGAATTTGTTGAAACCCCCCCCCCGAACAAAATTCCTGGGTATGCCACTGCACGTTGGTAAGCTGTTAACCCCATATTGAACTATTTTAAGACTAAAATAGATCTGAGTTGTATTTAAAACTTCAGTTCGTACCTCGCAGACAAGAGTTCGTGTGTTTTAATTGTGTGTGTGAAACAAAATCTATAGTCTTGAGTGGAAAAATGCTATTTTCAATGACAGAGAAGGGGGTGCATACATTTTCTGTTGGATTTTAAGTGTTTAAAGTCAAAAGAAGTTTGTTACCGAATTTTTTGTACGAAGATCAGCATGCGGAAGCTGTGCACTATAAGACATAAGGTTTGGCTGCAGTTAGCAAAGTGAAGTGAATGTTTAGGTACGTCTTTAAGCGCATAATGGTCTTTCACATCGAGGCGTAGCCCCCAAGCTGGTGTAATTATTTCTTTTTTAGCCTGCAACAATCAGTGACACTGCAGCCTTATCAGTGCTACATCTGTCCCGGTCTTTGAACTTAACATCTGCTCTGTTGCGTCAGTTGCCATTTAACTGATTCTCTGTGCGAAAGTTTTTCATATTTTCCGGGAAGATAATGCACATTTTTTTTTTTAATTTCAAATTATAAGGTAGAGGTAAAGTGATTCCGTTACAGGCCCGGTGTGGCCCAGAGGGTGGGTACAGGTATAGCTCTACTCTTCCATGACCGCGGCACTAGAAGGGGGTGAGTGGTCATCAGCGCGCCCTGGCCGCTCTTTACCCCCGGGAAAGACCCGGTAACCATTTTACAGGAGGCTGGGTGGGCCCCAGGGCCGGTTTGGACTGGCAAAAAACCTCGTCCCCACCGGGATTCGATCCCGGACCGTCCAGCCCGTAGTTAGTCGCTATACCGACTGAGCTACCCGGCCCTCATTTCAAATTATAATTACTAAAAAGAAGAACAAAGAGAGCATAGCAAGAAATACTAAAATGAGACTCGGAGCAGATGTCGGCAAGTCTGTGGAAGAAATTCACTACTTTCCTTTGGAAACTTCCTTAACTTATTACCAATAGTAACGGTGTAACAACCTAGAAGACTCGACTCTTTAAGAAGAGGAAGGCGAGAATTGGGAACCCATGAATCTGAAAAAGAGTAACAGTGTGGCAGTTTTAAAAACTGGCAAACCACAAGAAGAACAACGAGATGGAGACTTACGTTTCTCTTTAGAACGCCGCATCTCGAGAAGTCTGAGATCAACAGGTTATACGTGAGTTCCTCAGGGTCAGATTTATCGGGTCGGATCTGACACGATACATCAATTAACGGATCCACTTGACGGTCGTCCGCGAAGATCGGAGACCCTCGGAAGCCCTCTGGCTTGCGGAGCCTCGCTGCTATAGTGTCTCTGGTGGCAGTAAGACCGTGGTGCTTGTGCGTATCAAGCCCACTGTTGCTGCCGAATGTGCATTGCACGTCGGAGACTGAAAGTTAACACCAAAGTGTTTAAGATAATTGATTGGAAAGCGTGAATTTACCAAGTCTGTGCTAATACCCAGCCATTGTGTGAGGACTGGACACTGTTAACAGTTTTTATGAAAGTCGGCTGGATTCACGGTGTGTTTACTTACCGTCGTAATCCTGTGACGTCACTACCGCTACCTGTAAAGAAAAAAAGAAGCCTGTCAGCATCGTACCGCCACGTACACGAGAAGATAATATTAAAAATCTGTCTTAGAAATGAGATGCACAGGCGTGACCTGCTCCTGCCGCACACAATAATGATATAATAACTCAAGAAAATATGGAAAAAAGTAGACAAATAACACTGGTATGAACATATTTCAAAATCAGCCGAAACAAACTGTCAGAGTAAGGTAACCATGTCATCGAATTAACAAGTGAAATCTGGCAGAATCATCCGTGACGTTAAACCGGACATCACAATCCGTGATAATGGAAAAGGAACATGCTTGTTAATAGATGTTGCAATTCTTGGAGATAGAAAAGTGATGAAGAAGGAAGCCGAAAAGATTTTAAAATGTAAAGACATTGCAGTATAAATGCAGTATATGTGGGATGTATAGACAAAAGTGTTACCAGAATAATAGGGGAAAATGGAATAATCTTAAAAATCACTCAAAAAATATCTGAATTGCATACAGGGAGAGCATGGCATCAAGGAACTACACAAAACAGCCATACTGGGCACTGCACACATACAGCGCAAAGGACTGATATGAAAGTTACAAAACAGTAAGTATGGGAAATAACGTGACGGGTACCACAAACGGTAACTACAAAATAGCTTAAACATTATAAACCTTACGAACATGCTTTGTTTCAGGTATAGAATTCTAAATACTCTGCAAAAAGGTGATGCCAAATAATAATAATAATATGTGAACTGATGTAAGCTTATTGATGTGTGGTCAATTATCACTAACATCTTCTTGTACCCAAGAGCATGGAATTTCTTCACCAGCTTCATTCCAACAGCTCAAGAAAGACACCTGCGCTACGGGTTACTGCTACAGTAGTAGCATTGCTACTGCTGTTTCTACTACTATTACTACTACTGATGATGATGATGATGATAATAATAATAACTAATAAAAATTCAGTTCAATTCAAGTTTATTTACGTGCTGAATCAACAGCCCGAGAATCAATTACAGGAATAACACAGAGCGACATAAAGCGAAGTATTGAATACAAAATATATAATATTAAGCATTAGAGAATAATAATATTATTATTGCTATTATTATTATATCATTATTGTTATTAGCAACAATAAAGATTATTGTTATAAAATTTGCGAGGTTTGAGAATTTCACAACAGTGATGCCGACTGTTGTTGCATCTGACTGAAGGCACCATGATCCTCCGAAACGTCCGGAACTGCTCGCCTGAGGACACAACGTTACGCTCCAGAAGACGTGAATGTTTATGACGTTTTAAGTCACATTACAGCCGGAAGTGGACGTGCAGAGAGGTTTACGATTTTCAGGACGATGACTAAAAATTAGTTGTCTGGGATTTGATGTCATGTGGTCCCGGTAGAATTTTGATAAGATTTTGACCCGCTGTGTCTGTGTTAAAGATGGATTCAACTCGTTTCTCTGAAACGATGCTGCGACTCTACCAGACTGACAGTCCTTAACGGGCGTAACTGCGAGAAATACGGCAATCTTCTTGGACATAGAGAACGTGCATCGAGAGGATGTTCAGATTACCTGCATTGTGCTGTGGTTAGTTAGATAAGTGACTGCAGTAAAGTGTGGACTTTTTTATTTTTCTCTTTTCTCATTTCTTTGTTCGTTTCTTCCGTTATAATGCCCTAACCACTGCACCGACACGCAAAATGGGTCTGTCAGCCCGCGAGTCACGGTTCGGTGTACGATGTCGGACACTGCGGTATTCCTGCACGGCAGGAGGGACGGACCACAGCTATGCACAGATTTACATGCCGTCTGACCTGACCAGAGCCCCTCAGAAGCTTGTGTCTCTTCAGCTTGTCCAAATCCCCGCATTTTGAAACCCGAAGGCTCATTAGCATGTTGACAAATAGCCGGCGACTTCTCTCCATCCTCAGCCACATGAATCTAGCCTACGTCCTTCCCTCCTATTTTATGAAAGTCCATTTTAATATTAACTTGTCAGAGCCTTCAGTTTTACAAACCAAACCAAACCTCTTCTGTCCCACTCGTGCCGCATGTTCCGCCTATCTCATCCTTATTGATTTGAATAACCGAATAGTATCTGGTGACGAGTACATATCATGAAGCTCTTCGTTATGCAGTTTTCGCCATACTCCCATTGTTTCCTCCCTATTAGGCCCATACATATCCCTCAGCACCTAACCCTTAAACACATGTACATGTTTTATCCTTCACATGAGAGATGGCTTCACACCAACATAAACAACATGATAATGATTATGATGATAATTTTGACATCTCTTAGGGGCTTTTGTTGAAAATTTGTTATGTAAATCAACACCTATAGACGTGACAATATTAATCAGATTTGTGGACTTCTATCTGCATTTCGCGAAGTAAGACATATTGGATGTGTGTGTTAGGAAATCCCCTTACTGCTTTACCAACTCATGAATCACAGAAATTTTAAGAATCAGTGCCTTAAATAATTCTTGGCCATTATTTTTCACAGCCCTTTACAAGAATCGTACACAATCACATTTTTCGACTTTGTATGACAAATTCAGTCTAAAAGGCTTTATTGAACGATTTCGTGTATGGATATTGTATTGGTAACGGTAGAGCAACCTTGTTCAGGCCTGAACTGGCCCTGAGGGTTCCATGAGGTTGAGGCTCCCAGATTTCGCGTAAATCGGCACATGAAAGTGGTAAGGTCAGCCCTAGGCACCGGCCGCCTTTACTCCCCTAGGAAATATTCCTAGTACTCATTTCTATTAGAAGCTGAGTCGACCCCATAGTGCTGCCGGAAGGATTAAGACAATGATAAGTTCCGTTAAACCATCGGGAATCGAACCCGCGACTTTCCGGCTTATAGCGCAGTGCTTTAACCAACTGCGCTACCGCGTGCCCCAGATTTTGTATTGTAAAGGCAAAAAAATGGGGGGGGGGAGGGAGGGAGAAATACCTGTGCACGCTATGAGGACGTATAGGTAGAGGTCTAGCTCTATTCATTTTTAACCTTGGCCGCTGGATGGAGGAGAGTGGTCAGCCTCACGCCCCGGTCCTTTGCTCCCGGGAAGGAGGCTGGATGGACCACTTGTCGGATCTGGACGTTTAGGAGAAGAGAAACGTCTCTTGCCCCGTTGTGCAACACAGATCTATAGCCCTGTACTATAGTCTGCAGCGTTCCCGTTCCGTCCAACTTCATGCGAACCAAGCTTAATTCTTCACCGTTATCAGCAGTAAATACTGACATTGTCATGGTATTTTTTTTTTCGTCAACGTTGGTTACTTCTCCTGAAAGTGAGGTAACAGAATCGCCTACCGTCTTACTGACCGGCTGTTTGTCCAGCAAGGAATTTACAGGGGGCCTTGAAATTTCTCCCACGCCTCATACTCGTTCACTCACGTACACAGTTATTGTATATCATTCGAACCGTGAAGTGTTACTACCACGCTTATCAGAGTCAACACCCGCTACATGTGCGATTCACATAGTTCCTGGTTCCCAAACTTTCACACACACACACACACACACACACACACACACACACACACACACACAGAGAGAGGCGAAAAGAGAACTGTAGCACTGCTTCGCGTTTCATAGGTACCGAGATCGAATACCATCATGGACGATCTGCTCTGATTTATGGTGATTTTTAGGTTGTTTTCTCCCCCGAATTTTTCCATGATAGCCTTTTTTGGGACGTTTTAGTGCCACTTCTATCGAATTTAGGTGCATTTTTGTAAGCAACCACAAAATCTACAATTATGAAGTTTAGTGCCTTCGTAATTGAGGGTTCTGTGTAAGTGTTGAGTTTCTTACAGTGACCTGTGCTAATAAACGTGTTCTTCTGTGTTTGTTTCTAGAATGGGATATAAAGTGGACTTAGAGGAATGAAGGAAGGGAGGAAGGAAAGAAGGAAGGGAGGAATGAATGAATGGATGAATGAATGAAAGAAGGAAGGAAGGAAGGAAGGACCACATTAAAATATTTTTATTATTTATTGTTTTAATTGTGTACCACAGTTTCAACTGATAAAGAACCAAATAAGTACGCAGATTGTGGTCACAAATATACGTGTTTCTTAATTCATGCATGTTTCTGCCTCATTGGCCATCTGCAGGAAGACTGCCTTAGATACAGTTTGGTGACACTCAAGGGTTTACGTTCTTTGAATGCATAAAAAGGTACCCTGTGTAAAATGATATATGCGCTTTTTTTGTTAGTCTTAAAATTAGTCATGTTGAAATATATTTTCAAATAAATTAACGCAATAAAGCCAGCAGATATAGCAAACCCACAGACAAATGCGCGCCAGACATCACCCGTGAAGTTCTGGGACTTGAAGTTTGCCATTTGCTGGAATGTGATGCCGCATTTCCGTATGGAAATTTGCGGACGTTTCGGATAAACTTGCGACTTCCTTTTTCATATTGGAAGAATAAACCAGGCGTTGTCCTCAATTCCCTCATGGTACCGCCGTATCCGACTTGGTCCCTCGCGGGTTAAGTTCATTTCTGCCGCCTTTGCTATTTGTCCTCAACTTAAACACCTCGTTTGCTTTTAACTCCTTTTCGATTTAAAACGTGGTTTATGTTTGGGTTTGAATTTTGCGTTATGTGTAGCACTTTGGAATAACTGGATTGTAGACGTTACAGTTATGAAATGCCACGATAAAACAAAGAAGTGAGTGATCTGGTTGGGCGAGAATATGAGCTCCCATGTCATACATAATTCGCTATTTATGTTACGTAATATTTACAGAAAGTATTTAGCACATAAAGGGCGGACAGGAAATCATTTTTTTTTTTTAGATGATCTCGGGACAGTGCCCATAGTAGCCTTGAGAGCAGATTGCAAGGTTAAAGTAATATTAGAATTCTAGGTTGTGAGGGCCGGGATAGGGCAGTCGGTATAGCGACTCGCTACGGGCTGGACGGTCCGGGGATCGAATACTGGTGGGGGGCGAGATTTTCCACACCGGCCCTGTGGCCCACCCAGCCTCCTAAACAATGGCTAGCGGGTAATTGCCGGGGGTAAAGCGGCCGGGTCGTGGCGCTAACCACCCACCCCATCTGGCACCGAGGTTAAAGAAAGAGTAGAGCTGTACCTCTACTCCATCTCTGGGTCTTCGTGGACTGTTGTAGGGTGAACTTTACCTTTTACCTTTACTAGGCTGTGAAGTGGATGGAAGTGATTCTAACAGAGGCATTTTGTGTACACGGTTATGAACCTTCGGGTTCCACATGAGCGGGGACTTTCTTGTCCAGTTGAGCGAGTATTGTTCTACAAGAAACTATATAGTTAATGAGGCATTTATATTAAATAGAGCAGTGAGCAATGAAAAACGAGATGTCTGGGGGAAATGACAAGCAATGAAAGACACAGTACGTAAACACTCAGCTGTGTCAAATACATTACAACGGTGCATCGTCTTGTGTTTCTGACAGTGTTCATTTGAGTATCTAATTAAAATCTCTGCGCAGGGTCGAACCATATCTTTTTCCGCCGTTGTACCAATTAGGTGGGTGATATAGAATGGGGCGTTCTTTTAACGGGCTGTTGCTGAAGTGATGAAGTTAGGCTCCGCTATTTGGCCGATTCCCATTGTATTATGATGCACCTTGATAGACAGAGGGTGTACAGTTACTGTCTGATACAGTTATATAAGTCAGCTAATGGATTTTGAGCAATGAAATTAATGGCATGTTTATCCTGAGAGCTGTCATAGATATGGTTCATGCGATGTGGTCGCAACTAGACGTGTTTTTTAACGCTACAGAAGTCTGGAGAGATTTGCTTTGCTCGGCCCTCTTTGTTTTTCCGTGAACTTAATATGTTCCGTGTACCTGTATTTGAGGAACATTTACACTGACGTAACAGAAACAACAAATACACACGTATAAAACATGTTTCATCATATATTTACCAATATGTTTCGATCGCTTTTGTGATGACCATCATCATCATCAGGATAACTTTACAAGAGTACTCAGAACACAACAAACTGCCGAACTGTGTCACTGGTACCACTCAACATTACGGCAGATGTCTCAGACTGTCCGTATGGTCACAAAATATCAGCTGATATATTGTTAGAAACAGATGAGATATTGTTGTTAAAAACAAAACTTGGTGTATTGTTGTATGTAGTTATTATACACCCTGTTTACTCCGTAGATTTATCACAAGGAGCAGTAAACAGGGTGTATATTAACTACATACTACATTTTGTTTTTAACAATTACATCTTATCTATTTCTAACAATATATCAGCTGACATTTTGTGACCATACGTACAGTCTGAGACATCTGTCATATTGTTGAGTGGTTCCGCTGACACAGTTTGGCGGTTTGTTGTGTTTTGAGTACTCTTGTAAAGCTACCCTGATTATGGTGATGGTGATTATGATGACGATCACAAAAGCGATCGAAACATGTTGGTAGCTAATAATATGTGATGAAACATGTTTTGTACGTGTGTATTTGTTGTTTCTGTTACGTCAGTTCAAATCATTTTTCCATCTCCCGATCCTTACTTATGTTGTTGCGTTACATATACAAAGTCCGTATAGTGTCAGTTACTGGGGGTCTTCAGTTGGCTCGGTTGTTTTACAGCAATTTAATGAATACTGAAAGGATGTAACACGCGATAAATTCTTGAAGGGTTTGGAGCTTTCAGAATAGGAGGATAAGTAATTCGCACTGTGAAATACACAGATGACCTTGTGCTACTGACTGAGGAAGAAACGGCGCTACAAGACATTATTAATAGACTGATTGAAACTAAAAGAAGCTATGAAACGAAAATGTATTTGGATAAAAACTAAGGTAATGAGAATATGAAGGCAACCATCCCAATTACAGATTATGATAGTTAAAACATGGAAAATGTGCAGTTTTTAAGCTATTTGGGTAGCATGACAACTAGCGATGCAAGAGATCACACTCTGTGGAGGACTCGCTTAGGACGAGGCTGTGGGTCTGTCGTGAGAGAGAGTACGGAATGATGAAGATAAATTTTACAGGGCAGGGTGTGACTAACGACCGATCCTGTTGACTGCGCAGTCTAAGGCGCAGGTCTGTGGCTGCTTGATGATCTGCAATCGTGGGTTCGAATCCCGCTAAGGACATAGATGTTCATCTGCTGTTTGTTGTGTCGGTAGCCGCCTCTGCGACGAACCGATCAATCGTTAGAGCAATCCTACCTGTTCTGTTTATGTCTATATGTGTGTGTGATCTAGAAACCTCAAGAAAAAGGCGGCCTAGGCCCGAATTGGGCTGATGCGTCACAGAAGAAAACTGTGACTAATGAGGTGGGAGGGATATGAAAGGAAACTGTCACCGAATTGGATCAGGATATGATACATTTTGTGAACGTGGCAGTGGATCTTCGGATTGTGTCAAATGTTGGGGGTGTATTTATTAAGTGTTACTCTTCAAACAAGTCCGTGCTACGTGAAGTTAGGGATCAGGGACTTCCTGACGCCAGTCAGCGGTAAGGCTGTCGCTGTAACAGCCATGAGGCTCAGGTGTCCTCTAGAACATTACAGTGCAAGTGAAGACTTCTGGGCATCCATAGTCACATTTTAGCTACAGCAGGAAGCGTATGACAACAGCAGCCAGGAAATCTATTCTCTATAGTACCCTCATACACGGTCGCTTCCCCAGAGTACCGCATAAGTGACCGGTTTCTTTGAGAAATGTCATTCGGAGAACATTCGGGCAAGTAGACATTGATGTCGTCTGGAGACTACGGTACAACGAAAATATGTGCGGATGGTATAAAACGTTGGACTGGAATATACATGTTAAAAGGTCACATTGGGCTGGGCATGTAGTAAGGATAATCGATAACAATTCTAAAACGAATTCTGGAAGGGAGTCCCGTAGGAAGAAGGTCCGCTGGAAAGCCGAGGAACAGGTGGGAAGACGAAATGTGGCATGATGGCGCCAAATTGCTCAATACGAAAAAAACAGGAACACAGCGGCTAGACGAGGGAATGATCGGAGGAAGAGAACGGAAGGGGTCATGGCCTGGAAGCGGGTCGAAGTGTCGTAGGGAGAAGGAATAATACCCTTGTGTGAGTGAGTGAGTCACACCCAGGTTGCTATAATTTGTGTCCGATAGATGGTATAAATTTGGCCACGACATGAATATATTAACTTCCGTGATCAGACTGATTGCCAACAGAAACCAAAGGCGAAGCGTAATGTCAGAGCGATATTTTGGTACAATTGTGGTACTAATTTGTTTACAATACTTGTACGTAAAAGGAAACATTAACAGTTTTATTGTGAAATTGAACAATAGTGTAAAATTCCAGTTAGTTTTGGCGCATGATTTTTTGACGGTAAAATGTTCATGTGCAATGTATAATAAGAGCATGAGCATTTCCATGGCGGAGGATTAAAATAGAAAAACATTAATTAAGCAAAACAGATCAATTTGACGTTCAGGTGAACGTGCATCGTGATAAATTCTTATAATAAAACCAACTAGATGCACTAATTTCTCAAATTTATTTTTGGAATAATACTCTACATGTTTCGGACAGTTCCTCTGTCCATCATCAGGAGTTTTTCACTGTACACACAGCAGTGGTATATGTCATGCAGGTTTGCTGAGAGCAAGCTGTCAGCAAACCTGTATGACATATGCCATTGCTGTGTGTACAGTGAAAAACTTCTGATGATGGACAGAGGAACTGTCCGAAACATGTAGTTTCATGCCAAAATAAATTTGAGGAATTAGTGCATCTAGTTGGTTTTATTGTAAGAAGGAAAACAGATCATTTGCAAAAAGTATGTAATTAATGAAGACGAAAGCGTGGAACAGAGAAAAAGACGTATAACCGGAGAAAGACAAAGCTAAACAGTGACACCATGACGGGTCTCAGCAATGTTAACTAAAAAATAACATTAATAGCCAGTAGGGTAATGACTCTATTAATCATCATGAACCACGAAGAAATATATTAGCTCATGAATATTATGTTAACCCTCTCACGAGATGCGTCCATTTATGGTTTGGGGTTACACCCCACTACGCAAAGTTTGGTGACGTTTTAATACAAAGCCCCTTTATTGTAGCTTATGTTGGGTACGTTCGCTGCTGCAGCACGCAGACGGACAGACATGCTGTCTGCTTTAGGCACTTACTTTTTAGGCGCGTTCAAAAAATTGCGAAGAGCGACTATTAGTTTCGACGTGTCTGTCCGTCCGCATGGAACATCTCTTTCGCTGGACGGATTTCCGTTAAATTTGATATTTGAGTGTTTTTCGAAAATCTGTCGAGAACATTCAAATTCCTTAAAAATCTGACAAGAATAACAGGTACATTACATGAAGACCAATGTACGTTTTTGATCATATCTCTTTCAGTTCTTCTTAGAATGAGGAATGTTTTAGACGAAGTTATAGAGAAAATCAAAACACATTTTGTGTTGGGTGACTTTTTTTTTAAAAATCGTCCCGTCTATGAGGTAATGTGGAGAAATACTGCAGAGCTGGGCAGGCCATATTTTTTATCGTATCTCTTTCAGTTCTTCTTAGAATGAGGAATGTTTCAGACGAAGTTATAGAGAAATTCAAAACATGTTTTGTGTTGAATGACATTTTTTAAAAAAAAATCATCCCGTTTATGAGGTAATGTGGAGAAATACTGCAGAGCTGGGCAGGCTATATTTTTTTTATCATATCTCTTTCAGTTCTTCTTAGAATGAGGAATGTTTCAGACGAAGTTATAGAGAAAATCAAAACACATTTTGTGTTGGGTGACTTTTTTTTTTAAATGGTACCGTTTATGAGGTAGTGTGGAGAAATACTGCAGAGCTGGGCAGGTCACAGATGCCAATATGGCGCATGCGCTTTGAATGCTGGATACCTAAGGCTACAATTACACACTCACAATATGTAATACTTAAAGCTTTTCTACAACACAAATGGTTGCACTAACGCGCCACAATGTTACGTTTGCACGTACATTGCCTGTCTTGTTCACCTTGTGCATAACGGAAAGCTCAAAACCAAATTCCAGATCCCCTTTATAATGCATTGCTTACCTGAATTGAAAAGTAGACAATGATGGTTGCACTTAATTTGAAGAACATTATTTGTCTGCTCATACTTGTTGTTTCTTTTCATGAAACTACGTCAGTTTCACGGTTATGTTGAAGATATTTCACACCTCATTTATATTATTGCCTTGAATCGCTTCTTCCTCAAGTGTATTTAAGTTCCCCATTCACTTAGAAGGATGGAAATTATTCTTATTCATGACCACACCTCGGAGTCCAACCGCTAAAAATTAGTAGTGATTGTGGAAACACAATTCTGTTATCATCGCTTACTTGTTCATTTTTCTGCAAATAAAGGTTTTTCAAGGAAACACTAACATTGCAAGATCACAAAAGTAAAAGCATGTCTTCAGTAACAAACATTACATTCTCTGCAGATTTTATCACTTCCTTCACCAAATAAATTACTCGTTAATATCACTCTATAAATGAGTTACACACTCCGTCTGTCGTAAAAAAATATGAGATCTTGGAACTTCAACCTTTAGATCTTTTCGCGGAACTACAAAGATACACAATTGTTTAAAATATTTCCCATTATAACTCTGGTATATTTAAAGTACCGCAATTCTTATGCAGTCCATCAGCAAAGGTGCAGAATAAGTTCGTACAATTCAACCAGTTGTTATCGATACAATCGCTGGGAGTCCAAATATCACAACAATGAAACAGTTTCAAAGTGTCCGCAGTTACTGCAGCGATTTGTTTAGGAAGCTGCCGACAGAGCCTGCACACGAGAACTTGAGGAAACACAAGCGCGAGAACAAGTGAGAAGCGCTGGCCGTGGACAGCAATGCCATGGCCCGTCGCGCTAGGCTGGTCCGATGTTAATACCTCGGTGTACTGTTACTCCGGCCTGCTGCTCAATCTAACGATGCTCAATTCGATACTAATGGGTGACAAATTGCGGGTAAACATCTGCCTGCAATTGTTTGCCCTAATGCTTACAGCAGCTGTACTTGGCAACTAAGTAAGTTTACATGCTTTAATGTGTACTCGGTTTATGTAAATGTTCGTACAAAAGGTTGTGGTTCAGTGGTCAGCATTTGTGCTGCCTATTCTTGAGGGTCATGGATCGAAAAACACTTGAAAATGGGTCACGACTACTTCGTTCTTCATTCTTCGTAACTCAGTGTTTATAAATTACCCCACTGGTTATTGCGTTTTTTTTTTTTTTTTACCAATTGAAGGAAGCGCTATCTACCATTTTGTGGTATTTGCTTCCATTTTCTAAAACTGGCCAGCCCTGTAGCAGCCGTGTTGAACTCCAGAAGAGAACAAACTTTTAGGCTCGTTATACACAAACTGGCGCATATCATGTTGATAGACATAAACAGGCCGACACATAAATAAATATACGATAAATAAATAAAAATATATGCAGGCAAAAGTACTGTTTTATTTGTAAAATCTTTATATTGTCGTGTATTGTATATTTAAAATAATGCTACATATTCGGCTTCAGCCATTTAACATTGATGCCATATGGTATGAACACTAACAGGATTCTGAATCACTAGAAGACTTAAATGAACCTAAGAAGTTTTCCACGTTCCCACAACGTTTTTTTGTTTATTACTGATAATATTTGAACACAATAAATGTGCCTTATTTTGGGGCTGTGGCATAGCCGGCTTCGTTCTGCGAAGGCGCAGGTTCGATCACAGGCCGGTCAGTATGGGATTTTGGTGGCACCGGAACAAGCTTTTCTTCCAAGCAATTCTTTTTTCTCCTGTCATTTTCATTCTGTCAATACTGCGTACTCATTCATTCATCTACCACCGACGGCATATAATTTCATCCTTCAGTAGAGCACTCCCTTTTCTGGCGATGGATCATCAGAGTACCGTAAAGGTAGGGATGTTCTTGACCGGCTAAATAGCTTTATTTTGAAGTCACATTCTGTACTGCTGAGTTAATCATCTGGTCTGGGCCTGTGCGTCCAACAGATGTTGGTCGTGGACTAGCAAATGCCATGTGCAAGAGACTGACTCGATATAATTTATTTTACACTTCTTCTGTCATGTTTCGTAATAGGAATGCATGCAGTAACTGTTGTTATATCGTGCAGCCAGCTCACAACACTTCTACAGCAATGGACAATGTCGTGCTCTTCTAGTGGCTATTTGAACATCTCGTCCCTCTTCCCCGGAACGGCTAACGAATCGGTTTAAAAAAGTAAGACACATTGTACTCAGTGACTGCTGTTATTCAGTTCAACCATCAACCACCCTGCAAATCTTTCCAGTTTACACCACTCTAATTTCCAAGAAAATGTCTTATTTTGGTCTAAAATGTGTTTCGTTCTTTGAATAATAAAACATAAGGAGAATCTTGAAGGAAACCACACTGGCCTCCTTCTAAAATAGAGACATATGTCACCACTTGCGTTGTCATGTAAACATCTCGAAGACCGACTCCAACATTGCAGTAAGAATAGTCTTTATATCAAGGTTAGACGGAATGCGAAATCCCAGAACACTAGCAGTTGAGTGCCCCTGCACACCTGAGCTTTTGACCAACTTGTCATGTGCATTCCTCAACAATTTCCTTCTGTGGTATGACACTTGAACCCAGTGCAGGTTACGTAGTCACTCATAAAACCAGGTCGCAGTTACGCAATGTCATCGGCCCCTCCCCACCAAAGTAGCCCCAAAAATGTAAGCTCACCTGTGTTGGCAGGTAATGTTCTCGTACAGACACTGGCAGCAATGTGATGCATAACAAGGACGTTGTTGTCCGAGATCTCTATAAATGACTGTAGCAGGCAGATACAGAAACACATTAAACATGAATGTTTATGTCAGCAGATTGTAAGCGCACCAAAGCGGGTCGTTCGGTACCATTTAACTATAAAGGTAAATTTGTCCACACAACGGAGCCTAATAGGAGCATTGGCACTAGATTCGGCGAGTGTTCAGCTTCACGCCCCCGCCATTTTACCGGCGTGCTGATAAGTCCGTAGCCCTACCAGGAAGGAAAGAAGCTCGGAAGCATGTCAGGGATGCGCGCGATTTAAAAAACATCGAGACGCGGGCTGTCTTCAAGTTTTTTTTTCCTGCAAGGCAAGGCGCCGAAGGAAATTCACGCCATTCTGATAGAAACATTAACTTGTTTCCTTCCTTGTCGGGCTAAGGACTTAGCAGCACACTTTTATCACCGGGAAGGAACCCCGGTACCCTTTCAGTAGGAGGCTGGGCGGGCCTCGGAGCGGGCCTGGACGGTTTTGGAGAAGAGATCATCGCTTTCCCCTCCGGTATTCGACCCCGGACCGTCCAGCCCGTAGGCATATATATTACCGTGCATGACCTTGTTAACTTGTAGCTGCCAGTGTTGTGAGTCTAGTGCTGTTGAGCTCGGCTGGATCTAGCCAAGTCACACAACATAACCAACCATCTTTTCTTTGGTTTTCTTAGAGCCACTATCCGTCCAATATCTTCTGTTCGTAGTTGGTTCTGCAGGCCCAAATGGGCCTCCACCTCCTCAATGGCCGTCTTCCATTCATTTCTAATCCTATATGTTTGCCACCAATTCGCAATTCTTCCCTTCTTCTTATCTGACCAAACACATTTCCGCGATCTAGATGTTGGCATTCCTTTTGTTCCTACTCCCTCAGGCTGACTGTTAAAATTTTGCTCGACTTCTCTGCTATTATCCCTCCAATTGATGTGGCCAATCCAATCCAGTCGTCTTACTTTAATGTGGCTGACGATATCCACACCTTCGTACAGAGTCTGTAATTCGTGGTTGTGTCTGATTCGCCACTGGCCCTTGCTATATATATAGCTCCATAATTCACTTAATATGCGCAATTATACAGGGCGTTTCATAATGTACTCCGGGATTACAAAAATTTATTATAGGAAACCCGTAGGACACGTATTTACGAAACCTGTACAGATAGAAGGAACAACTCCATTTTTTTCCTCAGTAATTTGTTTTTCATCGTAGTTCACATTTCTGCCGCTGGGCGATGCGAGTGTATGTAGTGAGAAAATGGCCGCTCCGGGGGAGAGGGCGTTTTGTCTGTTGGAATATCACACGAGTAAGTCTGTGGTTACTATGCAACGTGCATTTCGTGCAAAGTAAGCAAAGGACCCGCCTACAAGACCTCGCTGACCTAAAGCCACGGATCATTGCAGCAGTGAAGAATATCGATGCACCCATGTTGACGCGTGTGTGGAAAGAACTTGAATATCGTATCGATGTGTGCCGTGTCACCC
>Ga0123353_10004966_pt1 | contig 17323 bp, 10 predicted proteins | sample TergutLab28metaG_3_FD_92763 | JGI IMG/M metagenome (GOLD analysis project Ga0123353, IMG submission 92763) | Labiotermes labralis P3 segment gut microbial communities from Petit-Saut dam, French Guiana - Lab288 P3 | ecosystem: Host-associated > Arthropoda: Insects > Digestive system > Gut ...
CGCACAGCGTACCACAAAGCAAGCGCACAAAATGTTTCACCAAATACTCCTTATCGAATGGGAACTAAACAGGGGACCATTGTACGTGAAATCAATCCCAGTGTCAATCACTGCGTCAGACGCACTCCCCCACTATTGTCTCTGTAAGTCGGGTTGCGTACAAAACACCTGTTGAACCAAAGGAGTGCCAAGCACTTCGTTGATTCCGATTTTCAGTTTTTCCTTGATTGCTGTACTCCCGGCTTCCTGCCGTTCTTCCGTAGTGGTTGCTTTCAGTATTGTCGTAATACGCTCCATGATTTGAGCCGTGCGGGCTTTGTATTGCGTGTCAAATTTATAACCATCCGCCTGGTTTATCAAAACATCAATTTTAATGGTGAACGTTTCATTGATATCATCATCTCTTAGATTATTAACCCTAATGGGCTTTCCGTCGTTAATGGTTTTTTCCTGGGTCTTTTTTTTGCTTCCAATGTCCGGTGGCGTAACGTTAGGAGTTTCATAGCCGCTCACCCCCTCGACAGGATTGATACCCACATTCGTCTGGACGACCGTTCGAGGCGGAAGCAACATCCAGAAGATAAACAACTGGAACAGGAAGAGGCTCGCAAAACCGACTACGATCTGCAACCGATAGGACCTCGGGGGTCCCAGTGGTTCTGCATCCTCATCAAAGGCAGAAGCAGACACCAGGTCTGGTTCTAGTTTCGGGTCCTTTGCCATATTTCTAACTCAACGTCGAACAAAAATGGACTAAACACCATCAATTCGGCGGCGATTCTACCAGTTATCATGGATAAGGGCAAGATAGGAGGGTAAAAAAAACTACAAAACACAAAACGGGGAATGAATACCGTAAGGGGTGAATGGTTTGGTTTGAACACGTTCCTGTGTGCTCTGTCAGTTGCGTTGTACGGTTCTTTGTAGGGCGGACAAAGTATCACTCCGCAAACATCGTGTCCCGTAACTCTGCCGCAGTGTCGGGATGAGCGAAAATCCGAGCCCGCTTGGCATAGTCATCGAACTGTTCTCTCGCCATTGCCCTTACCACCGGCGAAAGGTCTTCCAGTGCCCTGTACTGATTCGCCTTGCGAAAAAACACGTCTATTTTGATTTCGACCTCTTTCTCGACCGGCGGAGCATCTATCAATACCGAAAGGGGAACCGGGAGGCGTAAGCCACCCGCTCTTGCGTACTGGTCTGCCTGTTCGCACAGTTGCCGATAAGGTTTACCCGCTATTTTATGGTACATTTCCGGTTGATCCAAAATGCTGAATTGAGCGATCCGCTTGTAAATCGTCCGCTTGACTCCGAAAAGCCCCTGGGCAAGTTTTTCCATCGGCGTTCCCTTTGATACGTCGAGAAAATAACGGATCGCTTCGTCTTCCGAAAAGCGAACGAATTGGGAAAACACAAGTTTGCCCTCATGGTACAATTCCCAGAAAAGTCGCTGTAACATCGCAGTTGCCGACCGAACAGCATGATGCCAATAAACTTCACTGAACATGACATATCGGGCAAAGATCATCAACTCCGCCGCCGTTTTTCCTTTTTCGGTAATTGCCAACCCGTCACCGGATGCGTTCAAACAAAGACTTCCGATGAGCCGATCCTGATCGAGTTGCCGACCATAAGGCACGCCTGCATGCAGACTGTCCCGAAAGAGATAATCCATCTTGTCGATGTCAATCGGACCGGACAGGATGCTTGCCAACAGGTGATCGACCGACGACTCCGTTTTGCCATGGAGCAGATTGATAATTTCCTGCGGTTCGACACTCCAATCACTTCGCAGCAGATCGGCAAGTTCGCTGTGTGCAATAAATTGAGCGGCGAGTTCCTCGTGATGAGGAACCCCTTCGATCCGAATGTCTTCGATTAAATGACAAAAGGGATAATGTCCGATGTCGTGTAGCAGGGCGGTAACGATCAATCGTTCGGCATCGTGGCGCGACACCCGGCGGCAAAATTCGGGAACGTGACTCAACCGTTTGAGCAATAGCAGGGCGAGTCGATAGACACCGAGCGAGTGTTCAAATCGGGTGTGCCGAGCGGCGGGATAGACCAGCGACACGAGTCCGACTTGGGTGATTTTTGCCAATCGGCGGAACGGCTCAGTGTCAATAATACGGCGAACTCTCTCGGTCAGCGGCACACCCAGTTCCGGCGGAATACGGACAGAGCCACAGTGCGAATCAAGACCGATGAGTTCGGGGATGGTCAACATCGGGATGTATTATACCCTATTTCAACGCTTTCGCCGTTTTGACCGAGACTTTGGTTGCCAAAGACTCCCCAACGATCAAACCGCCGACCTTCGTAACCTCTCGGATGACAAATGTGTATTTCGTCGATGCCTTCAGACCATTAATCGTTGCCGTCGTGCCGCTGATGCTCACCGAGGCAGGGACAATGAACTCCTTTATTTCAGAAACGGATTTCTCTGTCTTGCCGTCCAGCCAGTAGAGCACATAACCCGTCGTTGCCCCTGCCTGGTGGTTTGCCTTGGAAGCCGTCCACGACAACGTAACGGACGAGGGGGAAATTCCATCTTTAACCGGTTTCACTTTCGAAATAGCCGGAAACTTTGTTGTTTTCGCTGATACAGTAACGGAGACAAACTTCCCTCTGGCATCGGTAGTTTTACCGCTTTCATTAACCGCAGTAATGGAAAACTTATAGGTCGTGTTGGGCTTCAAACCAGTGATCTCCACCTTGCGTAGTTTGGCGGCTGCATCATTGGCAACATCAACGTTGATGGGCAAAAAGCCCGAAGGATGTTTCGTAGTGCCGGCTTGAATGACGTGAATAATATACGAAGCATTTTGGCTGACAGTGGTGGGTATATTCAGCACAACGGAACTGGTCGTCGCTGCCTTTTTATCCACCGAAACTTTCGGCTTCACCGGATTAGCGACAGGAGCAGTCGAAACAGTAATTGCCGAGGAACTCGAGCCGCCCGTGTTTGTGATGACCATCAAGCGGAAATCATATTCCTTCCCGGTCGCCAGACCGGTGAGCGTTGCTTTCGTGACGTTGACTCCCGAACCAAGAGTCCAGGTCAGCCATGACGAATCGCTCCCTGTCTGTTTGTATTCCAACGTGTATCCCATTGCTCCCGCTACCGAATTCCACGCGAGCGTAATGGAGTTTTGTGTCTTTGCGGTGCAGCGGAAGTTCCCCGGGGCAACCGGCAATGTTGCTGTGTACAGCGGACGTGGTGACCATGCAGAGTTACCCCCTACGTTTAGGGCACGAATTTGAAATTCATACTCGGTATCGGCTTTGAGACCAGTAACCGTCCTCGAAGTTTCCAAAACGGCGGCAGGTGTTGTCCACGCAGTCGTTCCGAGAGCCCTATACCGAATTTCGTACTTGGTTATTCCGTCGTCCTTACCGTTCCACGATAACGAAATAGAATTGCTCGTTTTGTCGGTACATTGGAACCCCATGGGCGGTGTTGGGAGTGTCTTTGCAAAAGCACTTTGTGCCCAAGCGGACTTTCCGACAACATTCGATGCCCGAATTTGGAACTCATAGTCAGTGTCAGCAACAAGATCGATAACAGTTCTTGTGGTTTCTGTAACGGCAGTAATCGTCGTCCAAGCCGTGATACCCGACCGCCGATATTGAATATCATAGTTGATGGCGTTGACAACTGGATTCCACGTCAGCACAACAGAATTCTCTGTCACGTTAGTAATTTTGAGTCCGGTGGGTGCAGAAAGGGTTGTTATTACAGAAAGTTTTGCCCAAGCGGACTTTTCGGTAGCACCCGACGCACGGACTTGGAATTCATACTCCGTATCGGCGGTGAGATCGGTAATGGTCCTGGACGTTGTCGAAGAGGGGGTCATTGTTGTCCACGATGTGGTGCCGGACCGCCGGTATTGAATATCATAGGTAAAGGCATTGGAAACTGAGTTCCAGGACAACGTTATGGAATCCTCCGTCACACCGGTGCTTCGGAGCCCCGTCGGACTTGCAAGGAAGAGTGTTGTTTCGAAAATACCCTCTGACCAATCTGATTTCACGAATTCATTCGAGGCCCGAATCCGGAATTCATAGGCGATACCCGAGGTAAGCCCCGAAACAGTGCCCGTGATTCCTGAATCACCCGAGGTGCCTGAAACGGCGAGATTGGACGTCCACGCGGTAGTACCAACCCGCCGGAATTGAATATCATAGTTGTCAGCACCGGCAACGCCATTCCACTTCAACGTCACGGAATCCGATGTCTTGACGTAACTCTGAAGACCCGTAGGGATTATAAGGAGCGTCCTGGTGGTCAGCGTTGCCCAATCGGACAACCTCCCCTCTACCGATGCACAAATGCGGAAAGCATACTCCGTGTTATCTGCAAGATCGGAAATAGTTATCGACGTTCCTGAGATGCTACCAAGCGGTTTCCAGTCTATCCACTCTTGTGAATCGCAGTACTCAATATAGTAGATGTCCGCCGCGTCCACTGCACCCCACGACAACGTAACCGAATTCATCGTATTTCCGGTACATTGGAACGGTGTCGGCGTTTTAGGGAGTGTCCTCGCATAGGCGGATTCCGACCACCAGGACATGCCGCCGTTGTAGATCGCTTGTACCAAAAACTCATACTCGGCATCGGCAGTAAGATTGGGAACGGTTTTCGACCATGACTCCCACGACTCCGCACCTATCATCCGCCACTCATCAGTGCCAACCGCTCGGTAACGAATCTCATATTGGGCGGGGTAGGGTACACCGGGTACATACGGTGCATTCCACGCCAACGTGATGGAATCCGCCGTCGTGTTGGTCTCGCGTAAATCGGTCGGTGCCGAGACAACAAATGCTGTTCCCCAAACGGAATTGTTGGCGGGTTCAGAGTCCTTGAATGCCCTGACCCGGAAGTCATACCCAGTATCGACATCAAGAGCGGGGCTGAACCACCAGGTCGGACCGTTAGGTTCCGCCACTGTCCAATCCACTTCACCAAATTTTTTGTATTCGAGTTCATATTTCTCCGCACCGGGAACATCATTCCACACCAAAAAAACAAATGAGTCCGAGTCATAGGGAATAACGTAGAGTACCGGCGTTTCTAGAAGCGTCCGGGCAGTAATGGCATCTTTATCATCGGGCCACTTGTCCACATTGTTTGCCTTGACCTGAAATTCATACAAGGTGTTCGGGGTCAAATCGGTAACAGTCCCAGAGGTGTTGGGCTCGGGAAAGGGTCTGAAAAATGTTGTCCACTCTGTTGCACCGGACTCTCTGTATCGAACCTCGTATCTGGTGGCATTATTGACAGCAGCCCACGTTACCGTGACGGAAGTGGCTGTTACGTTGATTTCACTCGTTGTCGTTGCCCAGCCCGATTCAGAATATTCAGTATCATCACCGAGAGCCTTGATGCGAACGTAATAAGTTGTATTTACCAGTGTCGGTACGGTGATGTCGAAACTGGTTGCCAAACCATCGTCAACTTTTTCCGTTCTGTCATTCGCAAAGTCCTCACTGGTGGAGTATTGGATTTCGTAGCCGATAGCATGGGCAACGGCATCCCAACTGACGGACAACGTTATAGCACCCGAGACTACTGCCTTTAAGTTTGTTGGTGGGGAAAGCGGGTTCACAATTGGCACGTCAGGACAGTATTCGTACGCGCCCATATCAACGGTGCCGTTGTAGATTCTTGGATTGCCTGTCAGGTCCCCCGTCAGGGGATTGCCGTCGGCATCAACGGCAAAATCATTATCGCCTGCGTCGATGGCTGGGGAACCAGGAAGGAGGTAAAAATCCCACTGATTCCAGTCCTGCCCCTCTGTAAAGGCGAACATCGGGTCCACGCCGACGAGGTTGCCGTTATCACCATCCGTGATCGCCGTTTGTCCCGCTCCGTTTCCGATAAGGTTGTTGTTGCCGGAGAGCGTTCCCCCGTCGTCATAAACATCTTTGTCGGTGTTTTGGGCGACAATCGTGTTATAGATCGTCAAAATACTGTTCACACCACCTGATACATAGATTCCGGTTGAATTTTTCGCAATGGTACAGTTTGTTAGGGTTGCGGTTCCGGCGATATTTAGAATTCCACCGCCCCATTCCGCCGAGTTCCCGGAAATCACGCAGTTTAGTACGATAAGCGTCGCACCTACACCATCATTGAAAATTCCTCCGCCCCAAAACTCCGCCGAATTATCGGAAATTATACTGTTTACAATGGTAAGCGCACCCTTGTTGGTAATCCCTCCGCCGTCCGCCATAGCCGAGTTTCCGGTGATGCTCGTGTTCGTCACCAACAGCGTGCCAACATTGAGGATTCCGCCGTGGCAATAGGTCGAATTTCCCGTGATCACGCAGTCCGAAATCGTCAGGGCACCGCTGTTCGAAATTCCGCCAGCATCCCAATTGGGATGGCTACCCGTAATCGTCAGTCCTGCCAGCGCGACCGTTGCGTTTTCGCCGACTTCAAACACCCGCGACTCTTTGTTTGCATCAATGGTCAGTTTTTCCGTCCCCTGGGAGACAATGGTGATGTTTCCAGTGGGAATTTCCAGTTGCCCCGCAGTAAGCGTAATTTTGTTCTGCGTTACCGTAGTATGAAGGACGATCAGATTGTTCAAACCGTTGGTCGATGCTTCGGCAATGGCACTGCGCAGATTGTCATCGGAAAGGTCATCGGCGGAGATTTCAGTGACGAAATAATCCTCCACGTTATCCGAAAGATCGAGATCGGTATATTTTGTACGAATATCATCGAAGTCGCCTTGCGAGAGCGTATCGTATGTGGGCGCAAGCGCGGGGGGTGTCAACCCCCCGACATCGACGATGACGATTTCGCTTTGACTCGTCGGAGGGATAACTCCCCCCGCTCTTTGCGCATGATCAAACACATCGTCAAGGGTTGCCATGAGTCCCGCATCGAGCATTTCCCGGCTTTCGAGTTCCTCGATTCGGCACGTGCGTCCGCGTTGCCGCCTGCGTTTTTTGTTCGAAGAGGTCGAATCGTCCGCACTACCGAAAAGGCGAGAAAGAAAATTGTCAGACGTGGTCATTGCTGTTCATCTAGGGTTGAGTATTAGGAGTCGATCCTTTGTCCCGATGGTCGAATTATGGACTACGTTCGCGTCGATTGTGGCGAGTCTGTTCTAAAAAGTAAAAAATTGCTTTTGAGGGAAAAGCAAAAAAACGTTTCTGCCAATTGTAGCAGTTTTTACTTTTTTTTCAATAACCGCGAATGGGGCAAAGATACCCAGAAATTGTTTGTGCAATTCCTCGTGAACGATGGTCTTGATGTGCCTGGCACGCCGGGGTACAATGTGACCCAGATAGACAGTGATTCCACTGTCTTTTACATAAGGAAACTATGATGCAGAATTTCACAGTTTTTGCTCCCCCCATTGAGGAAGAACGACGTAGTCAATTACTCAATAAGGACTTACGAGCATGTTGCGGCGTGTCTCGTAGGTCATTCCTGACCTTGGGCTGTGCCGCTTGTGCAGGTGTCGTTGGTACTTCGGACGAAATGTTGTCCTTTGTCAATACCGCACGCGCCGACGAGAAAAACGGCAACATGAAAGTACGCGTCATTTTCGAGGTGCCCACTCCGCCGAGACTACACCATCAAGGTTGGCCAAACATTGGCTTCGATTACAGACCGGAAATGGAAAAAGTGGTCAACGCACTCACTACACATTGTGAAGGAATTGACTTTATCTTTTGCATGGCAAACTCGGAGCAGGCGCAAAAGATTCTCAACGATGATACCGCCGCTGGAAACATTGATGGGTACATCGTCATGCAGTTGTATATCGAGGAAGTCCTGCATTTTGCTTTGGCGACGGGCAAGCCGGTTTTGTACTTGGCTTTCCTGTGGGGCGGCATGGGCAGTTACCTCGGACGCACAGGGGCACATTTACGGGCAAAAACGCCGAACTTCGCTTTGTGTTCTACGGAAGACCCACGCGATATTGCAGCGGCAGCACAATGTTTTACTGTCGTCAAAGGCGGAAAAGATGTCAATGCGTTCGTCGAGGCGGTCACAAAAGTCCGCATAGAACGCATGCCGAAAATCAAACCGAGAACCATTAAGGAGGATAGAGTTGATTTGCTGTCAATCGACGAGTTGCTCAAAGAACTCAAGGGCAAGAAGATCATCGAAGTCGGAGGGCATTGGCCCGTGGATGAACCGCTTAAGGAATCGTTGGGCATCGAACTCGTTCCCATTCCCTTCGAAGAACTGAATGAATTTTGGGAAAAAGCCGACAAGGCTAAGGCGCAGGTCATTCTCAAAAAATGGAAAGACAATGCCGAGCAAGTCCTCGAAGTCCCAGATGATGTGCTTGAAGCTTCGGCACGAATGTATTTGGCACAGAAAGCCTGCCTCGAACAACACGGGGCTTGTGCCATCACGATCAACTGTCTTGGCGGATTTTACGGGGGACACATTCATGCCTATCCGTGCCTCGGATTTTACGAGTTACTCAACGAAGGGCTGGTTGGTGCCTGTGAATGCGATACCCGCTCGACAATCACGATGGTCGTCATGACAGCATTGACGAAAGGCAGACCTGGTTTCATTTCCGATCCTGTCATGGACAGTGCGTATAGACACATGATTTACGCGCATTGTGTGGCACCGAACAAAGTCTTTGGTCCTGAGGGTCCGTCAAATCCTTATGAGATTGTGACGCATGCTGAAGACTATCAAGGTGCGTCGGTCCGTTCGTTCTTGCCAGAAGATTACATGACGACTACCGTCGAATTCGATCCAGGTAGCAAGCGAATCCTGTTCCATCAAGCGGTGTCCGTGGGCAATAGTACGGATGATCGTGCATGTCGGACGAAACTCGTTACTGTTCCGATCGGGGACTATGAAAAACTGTGGACAGAATGGGATCAGTGGGGTTGGCACCGCGTGACGTATTACGGTGACCTGCGTGAGCCCGTCTTCGCACTTGCCCAAGCCATCGGCTGGACGGTACTTGAAGAGGCTTAAACCAATGGATCGTCAGGCGATCTCAAAGTGATCGCCTGACGATCCGGTTGCCGGTACGCCCCCGATTTTCATTTTTCGTGGGCTTGTGTATCATAGTGCATCTAGCCTATCAAAAAAACGAAGTTTGAAATAGCGACCAATGGCTACAATTCCGTCGGGCATGTCCCGGTTTTTTAATTCGTTTATACCGCTGTCTGCTACCGGACAGTTGGCGCGGTGGTCGTATGTTCTCGATCAAGTTAACGCTCTCGAAGCGAAAATGCAACCCTTTTCCGATTCAGAACTCCGAAAGGAAAGTCTCTCGCTTCGTTACCGCGCCCGAAGCGGCGAACCGTTGGTCTCCCTGTTGCCCGAAGCCTACGCTCTCGTTCGTGAAGCGGGTCGCCGCACCATGAACATGCGGCACTTTGACGTGCAGATCCTTGGTGCAACTGCTCTTTTTCACCAATCCATCGTCGAAATGCAGACGGGCGAAGGAAAAACCCTGACCGCCACACTACCGATGTACCTTTACGCTCTTTCCGGCAATGGAACGATGCTCGCCACCGTCAATGATTACCTCGCCCAGCGCGATGCCGACCTGATGATGCCCATCTACCGTGCTCTGGGTATGAGCGTGGGAGTGATTCAAACAGATATGCAACCGAACGTACGTCGTGAATCCTACCACTGCGACATAACATACGGAACGGCAAAGGAATTTGGGTTTGATTTTCTCAAAGATCGGCTATTATTGCGCAAAATTACGGATGGACAGCACGATTTAATCGGTAAATTGATGGGCGAAACACAGCAATCGGGGGAACAGCCGGTGCAGCGTGAACCTTATTTTGCCCTTGTCGACGAAGCCGACTGTATTTTGATTGATGAAGCCAGTACGCCGCTGATTATCAGTGCCTCTCCCGACGAAGATGCCAAAGATGAAGCCGCAAGATATATTTGGGCTGCCGAAGCCGTTTCGCAGTTTGAGGAAAAAGCCGATTACACCTACGATCACGAAAAACGAACGGTCGATCTTTCCAAGGCGGGTCGAAGAAAAATCCGCTCTCTCCCCAAGCCGGAGGTATTAGATCAAATCGGGTTGCAGGACATCTACGATTTCATTCAACGGGCTATTTTGGTGAGTAAAATCTATCATCTGGACGAACATTATGTCGTGAAAAAGGGGGAAATCGTCATCGTGGATGAGTTTACCGGTCGGTTGGGAGAAGGACGGAAATGGCGGGACGGTATTCACCAAGCCGTTGAGGCAAAAGAAGGCGTAGAAGTTACCTTTGCAACAGGTCAGGCAGCGAGGGTAACGGTGCAAGATTATTTTCTCCGCTTTGATCACCTCGGAGGAATGACAGGCACCGCCGCAAGTGCACGACAAGAACTGAAAAAAGTTTACCGGTGCCGATTTGTGCCCGTTCCAACGAACAAACCGCCCAAGCGGGTGCGGCTGAAGACGCGGCTTTTTGCCAAAGAAGAGGAAAAGTGGGACGCAGTCGTTCAGGAAATCATTGAGATCAACCAGACGGGGCGTCCGATTTTGATCGGAACGCGGACGATTGACAAATCAATTCTTCTTTCGGAAAAACTTCGGCAGATGGGAATTACCCATGTCGTTCTCAATGCTCACGAAATAGCGGCGGAGGCGGATATCGTGGCGAGGGCGGGTGAAAGAGGCAAGGTAACGGTTTCGACCAACATGGCAGGACGCGGTACGGACATTAAAGTTTCAGACGAAATTTGCCAACTCGGCGGTTTGCACGTAATCTGTACGGAAATGCACGAATCGGCTCGGATTGACCGCCAGTTGATTGGACGCTGTGGTCGTCAAGGCGATCCCGGTACTTTTCGGCAGTATCTTTCCATGGAAGATGAATTGCTACAAAGGGCATTTGGGAAAAAGAAAAAATCGTTGGCGCATCGTGTCGGTATGTTCTCAAAAGCGCAGCGAACGGTTGAAAAAAGGAGTTTCCGCAATCGCAAGGTGATGCTCTATTACGAAAAGGAGCGAAAAAAGATGCAACGGGCAATGGGGCAAGACCCTTACCTAGATGCACCGAATTAGGGCAGTATCGGGTTTGTTTTGGTAATTTATGCCAATTGTACCTGCAATTTCTGTTTTGTTGATTGTACAGTTTCTCGCTGTTTTTCTTGACCTGCGGACTAAAACGGTCGATCCGAGTGCTGGCGGAGTCACGTTCCGTCCGGCACGTTCGTCCCTTGGGACACAAGGTGAGGAAAAATTGTCCAGCATTTGGTCTTGCGACAAGTTCAGAAAATCCTTACCCTTATGCGGTCGGGAGCCGAGATTCAATGCCAAAACTCGGGTGATAGAATGATTCTGTCTCCCTGCCTGACAAGGTCCTACCTAACAAGGATGTGATACATGAACCACCTCCGAAATTTATCAAAATTCGTAGTAAGTGTTTTGTTTGTAAGTGTTTGCTGCCAGTTCGGCTGCCAACCGCAACGGTCGTTTTTCCTTTCCCCAAAGGGACGGTTTCAGGAGCATTATATCAACAAAGCGACCAAAATCGACTATCCCGACGTTAATGTTCCGTCGCTTCCCGAAGTGTGTTACTCCACCGAGCCGCTTACGTTGGACAATCCCGACCCTGATGCCTTTTGGGAGTTAACCCTCGAAGAGGCGATACACATGGCACTGAAAAACAGCAAAGTCATCCGAACCCTGAGCGGGTTGGGCTTTTCGCAGGGGGGCGTTTCCGGTTCGCCTAGTATGCTACTACAATCTCCCGGAGGTGTCCGAACCGTCTATGATCCCGCGTTGGTCGAGAGCGATCCCTACTACGGACAAGAAGCCGCCTTGGCTGCATTTGATGCCCAACTTTCAGCAGGAACTCAATGGACAAACCGGTACACCAAACCCGGAATGCAAAGCGAAGAAGGGTCGCTTCGGGTCGGTGTCAGCAAATATGCCGCCACGGGAACTCAATTTCAACTTAACCACACTGATCGGTACCAGAATTCGGATTATTATGGCAGCAGTTGGACATCTGATCTCACCGCAGGGTTCAACCATCCGCTCCTTCGGGGAGGCGGTATTGAGTTCAACCGAATTGCCGGTCCAGGTGCCAACATACCCGGTAGGTATGGCGGTGTCGCCGTTGCCCGAATCAATACGGATCAGTCCCTGAACGACTTCGAGATGGCGACCCGCAACCTCGTTGCCGATGTCGAAAAAGCGTATTGGAATTTATACTACGCTTATCACCGTCTTAATTCTGTCCGTTCCGGTCGTGAAGCCGCCTACACGACTTGGCTCCATACGAAAGCCCAGTCGGATGTCGGTGCTACCCGCGGTAAAGCCCAGTTCCTAGCCCAAGCGGAGCAAAACTATTTTACATTCCGGCAACAAACGGAACTTGCTCAAAATAACCTATTCAAGGCAGAATCAGCGATGCGGTATATCGTAGGGTTGACCACAGCGGATGGCAGATTGATTCGTCCCATTGATGATCCGATCACGGCTCCCATTAGACTCGATTGGCAGAACGTCCTCTGCGAATCACTGTTCCGGTCTCCTGAATTGCGGAAGCAAAAGTGGGAAGTGAAACGCCGGGAACTCGAATTGACCGCCTCGAAAAACTTCTTATTGCCGCGCCTTGATTTGGAAGGGAGTTATGGTCTTTCTGGGTCGGAACGTGCCCTTTTAGGTAACCACGGGAAAAATGCCTATAATTCCATGGCATCGAGCGATCTCACCACCTGGTCGATGGGGTTGACCGCCGTGGCACCGTTCGGATGGCGACAAGAACTGGCAGGTGTGCGGAATGCACAACTCAATTTGGCAAAAGCAAAAGCGATTTTGCAAGAGCAAGAATTTGAGTTAAAGCATCAACTCGGCGACTCGTTCCGAGAAATCAGTGTGGCGTATCAACAGATGCAGTCGACGTTATCCTGTTACCGGGCTGCCCAAGAAGAAGTCAATGCGGTACAGAATGCCTACGATATGGAGACAACAACGCTGGATCAGTTGCTTCAAGCGCAGCGTCGCCTCTCGGAAGCAGAAACGGGCTATCACAGTTCGGTCATCGATTACAATCTGGCGATCATGACGTTGCATTACCGCAAGGGTTCGTTGCTTGAATACAATAACGTTTGTTTAACGGAAGGACCGTGGCCCGGTAAAGCCTATTATGACGCGAAGCGCAGAGCCAAAGCAAGGGATTTGGGACACCGGTTCAACTACGGTTTTACTATTCCGAAAATCGTGAGTCGAGGGACTTATCAACAGCATCAGAACGGTTACAATTCGATGGAGTATGAAGAGTTGCCCACATCACTTCCGAGGGGTGACGGTGATCTTTCCATGCCGCCTCTTCCCGATTTAGCACCGACAGTGATTGAGACCGGCACGTCAGTAATGATTCCAGCACCGGTTTTGCCCAAGCCGGGGAATAATGCTCCGGTTTCGTTCACCGAGCCGGAAGTTGTCCCAACGTCAACACTGACACCGGCACGGAATATGCGGTATGTACGGTAGTGAGCACAATCCGTTTTTGCGGCGGCAATTACTGGTCGGTTGCCGCCATGCGATATAGCCCGTACACCGGCTTTTTGTTCAAGTACGCCGGAGCGAACGCCGATAGCAGGGACAAGGGGATTGCCCCGTCGGTACTGTACATAAAGGAAGAGGAACTATGCTCCGTTCAATCACGTTTACCATTCTTTGTTCGCTTGGCTTGTTTTTGATGTCCGATACCGCTTCAGCACAACAGGCTTATGGTCAACAATGGGCAACTTCCAATTCGCAAAATTGGCAGCGGTTCTATTATTATCCCTATGTGTATTATCCGCATAACTACTACACGCCCGAATACTACCAGAGTGCCCCGGACATGTACCACCGTTATCCCGCGGAGATGCAGGTTCCCGCTTACGATAAAACGTGGATCAATTTCTATCCGATGCAGAGGCGTTACCACTCTGGTAATCACTTCCGGCTCGATATTTTTTAGGCACAACGAAAAGAGGTTGGACTTCTACTGCACTTTGCCCACGATTTCGGTATAATACCCAATAATCGAATAGGATTGTACTTGAATCGAATCATACCGTGGCGAGATTTTTAGCGATAGATTGGGACGAGTTAGAGTGCCGATATGCTGCGGCAACTCTCCAACATGATAAAGTCGTTCTCCGCGAAGTGGGCATTGTACCGATTGAAGAGGAGGAAGATGGAGTTGAAACGTCATCGCTTGTTACTCTTTCAATGGCGATTCACAATCTCTGCAAAGAAGAAAAAATCGGCAGTTGTCCGCTCCTCCTTTCTTTGGGACGTAATGAAGTCGAATGGCTCCCCCAAAAACTGCCTCCGTGCAAAGACTCGGAAATTCCTCAGTTGCTGAAAAATCAAGTATTGCGTGAAATTTCAGGGAGCAGCGAATTAGATCCGATTGATTACCTGCTTCTCGAAAGTTCATCTGAAGGACATCGGGTTTTAGCACTCACGATTTCACAAATGTTTCGGAAGACGCTCACCCGAACGTTTCGGTCTCTAGGGCATCCGCCACAACGCATCGGTATTCGGGCAGGCAACGCCGTTGAACTCGTGCTCCAAAATATGGCATTGCTCGACGGTGAACCTTCCGAGCCTCGCCTCGTTGTGAATATGGCTGGAAACGATGCCGATCTGATTATCATTGCCGATGGACGCATTTCTGCGATTCGCTCGTTCCGGTTGCCTATTGAACAACAGCAGAAAAACCTTGCCGAAGAGATCGAACGTACCCTGACGATTGGGCTAGAAGGGACAGACCCGGTGCCGATTAAGCACGTCGTTCTCTTCGGCGATGAAACGGAAACCAAGTTAGCGGGTTACTTGGTGCCAAGTGGTCTGGCGGTTCAATTTTTGAATCCGTTCACCCTGCCGAATGTTTCCGCTCCACAAAACGTCAGTGAGCCGGAAAAGTTTGCATCGTTGGTCGGTAGTCTTCTCATTCAAGCGCGGAAAAGCAAGCCGGTCATTGATTTTTTGCATCCGAAGGAGGCACCGAAACCGCCCGACTATACGCGACCAGCATTGTTGGCGGTTGTCTTGCTCGGAGTTATTTGTACAGGTCTTTATTTTTGGAATCAAGGAGTGATTCGCGGAATGGAGCAGCAGTTGGAGGCAATCAAGGAAGAACATAAACAGGTTGCCGGTGAGATACAGCAACTCACGCCGAGTTGGCAAACGTTGCAACACTCGCTTGCTTGGGAATACCAAAACGTCGTTTGGTTGGACGTACTCAAAAATTTTTCGGATGTCTTGCCGGGCAACACGGATTTGGTCGTTGAACAAATGACATTCACAACGGGACCCATTAACAACAATCCCCGATTAGCCGGTTCGATTATGCTATCAGGCATGGTGCGTGATACATCGGTTCTGATGAAATTGCAAAACGATTTGAATACATCGAAAATATATTTGATGCAGAATCCTACGACGACTCATAATCCGGCGGGCGGCGGCTATCCCATGAAGTTTCGCACGACTATCTATCGGGTGTGGTAATCTAATACTTTCTAACAATCACGACGGAATTGATACCGACCATTCCGAACGAATTGTTCAAAATATATTCCACGCGGTCAACCGTTTTCGGCGTGCCGATGATCAGCCCTTCCATCGCACACTCCGGGTCGATATATTCGCAGTTGATCGTCGGATCAATCACATTGTCCGCAAACGACGGCAAATTGCCTGCCAATTCCAAAACGCCGATGGAACCCATCGCATGACCAATGAAACTCTTCGTGTTGTTAATGTACGTTTTTGCCGAATCGCCGAACACCTTCCGAATCGCCATTATTTCTTGCGTGTCGCCCATCGGCGTTGCCGTTGCATGCGTACTGATGAGGTCAATCTGTCCCGGCTCCAAATTCGCTTTTTTGAGTGCCTTTGCCATGCATTCTGCTTGCCTGTCGGGATTGGGCAACACGAAATCGCTAGCATCGCTGTTCATGGCGTAACCGACAATTTCGCCGTAAATCTTTGCACCACGCCGTATTGCGTCGGAGAGACGTTCCAACGTAAAAATACAACCCCCTTCGGAAACGACTATGCCGTTTCGATTTTTGTCAAACGGTCGGGACGCTTTTTCGGGATCGGCATGCACTGCCAATGCGTTTTCGGCGGCAAAGGCGGCGAAGATGCCGAAGGTGTGAATGCTTTCCGACATGCCGCCTGCGAGGGCTAAATCGACTTCACCCAGCCGGAGCATTTGAACGCCCTGTATGATACCGGCATTCCCCGCCGCACATGCCGCCCCGATACAATAATGCGGACCGGTAATACGAAGGTTGAGCGTAACTTCCCCCGCCGGATTATTCGCCACCGTTCGCGGATTGTGAAAGTGCGACCATGTCGAACAATCGTAATCGAACTGTTTGATATTGCAGATTTCGTTTTCGGTTTCGACGTTGCCGTGCTCGGTGATGCCGATGAAGACTCCAACCTGCGAAGTGTCGATGGAAGTCCAGTCGATTCCGCTGTCGGCAATGGCTTCGTTGGCACAGTAAATCGAAATACTTCCAGCGCGGGTGCCTCGGCGGCGGTCTTTTTTCTTTTGGTACTTTGTCGTATCGAAATTGCAAATACCGGCAAGCGTTTTGCCGAAGTATCGGATTTCGTAGGGGGAAACGCCGCTTTTGCCATTGAGCAGAGCGGATCGGTACTCGGTCAGGGAGTTGCCATTTGGAGCGGTCAAGCCAACCCCAGTAATTACTATGCGCTCGTTGAAATCCATAGCACGTATGATACCGTACAAGGGAAACGAATGAAAGCCGGGCAGAGGGGGGGACGCTGACTTTTTGCCGGACAGGGGAAATCCGATTACCCCCCGTCCATATCATATTTCATCTTGAAATGTATGTATCACATTCCCATACTTTTCAAGTTATTTCATACATTTCAAGTTATTATGTATAGACGGGTACAGCGAAATGGCGGATTATAATTCCCACGGATTGCTTGTCTGTAGTCCATTGATATGTCGAAAGTCTTTGACATTCCGAGTCACTAAAACAAGCCGATGGACAATGCATGTTGCCGCAATAACAGCGTCGGGGATTTTGGTCTTATTTCCTTTGCACAACCGTATCGTTTCGTTAATCACATCGTCGTCAATCGGCAACACGACCGACTCTTTGATAAAATCTTCTAAAACTTGTTCGTTCGCCGGGGTATGCGTAAACCGCAACAACTCGATTTTCGATATTGCAGACATTTGAGGAACAGCATCGACAATATCCGAGACAAAACGCATCCCGTTGGCAGGAAGCACTCCGCTCAAAAAATCAATGATAACGTTGCTGTCTAAAATATATCCCTGTCCCATTCGTTTCTGC
>Ga0123353_10004967_pt1 | contig 17323 bp, 15 predicted proteins | sample TergutLab28metaG_3_FD_92763 | JGI IMG/M metagenome (GOLD analysis project Ga0123353, IMG submission 92763) | Labiotermes labralis P3 segment gut microbial communities from Petit-Saut dam, French Guiana - Lab288 P3 | ecosystem: Host-associated > Arthropoda: Insects > Digestive system > Gut ...
CCGACCCATCGGCATATTCGACTCCGGCATGGGGGGCGTCAGCGTGCTGGCCCGGGCGCGCGCGCTGCTGCCCGCCGAGGACTTTTTGTACTACGGCGACAACGGCTACGCGCCCTACGGCATCCGTCCGCCGCAGCAGGTGATGGAGCGGGTGCGCTGGGTGGCGGGGCATCTGCTGGAGCGGGGCGCCAAGGCCCTGGTGATCGCCTGCAACACCGCCACCAGCGTGGCCGCCGCCGAGCTGCGCGCCGAGCTGGCCCTGCCGGTCATCGGCATGGAGCCCGCCCTCAAGCCGGCCTCGCTGTGCCGCCACGGCGGCCACATCCTGGTGATGGCCACGCCGATGACGCTGGCGCTGCCCAAGTTTGCCGCGCTGATGGAGCGCTACGGCCAAGACGCGGTACCCCTGCCCTGCGCCGGGCTCGTGGAGTTCGTGGAGCGATGCGAGCTGGAGGGCGACACGCTGTACAGGCATCTGGCCCGCATATTCGGCGACTGGCCGCGCAAGCCGGTGGATGCGGTGGTGCTGGGCTGCACCCACTACCTGTACCTGCGCCGGGCCATCGCCGCGTTATTTCCAAACACCCCGCTGCTGGACGGCAATCAGGGCACGGCGCGTCAACTCGAGCGGCTGCTGGCCGAGCGCGGTCTGCTGCGCGCCGGCGATCACCAAGGCACGGTGGTGTTGGAGACCTCGGGCGATGAGAAAAGCGTGATTCCATTGATGCGGAGGCTGCTGCGACACGATGCCATGTAGGGGTGATTATCAATCGCCCCTGCAACGAAATGGAGGGAACGGAAATGAACGAGGAACATCTCAACCCAATACTCGAAAATCGCATGCGCGACTTCCAAGCGGGCCGCATCCAATGCGCCGAAACCGTGCTGACCGTTATGGCCGAGTATTACGGCTGGAAGGATCGGGCGATCCCGCGGGTGGCCACGGCCTTCGGCGGGGGCATCGCTGCCATGCAAGATGCTTGCGGCGCGTACACGGGCGGCGCGATGGTAATCGGCATGCTGATGGGGCGCGACGAGCCGGGCGGCGACCGGGAGCCGGCGGTGGCGGCCTGCAAGGCGCTGCGGGCCTTTATTTGCGAGGGGTACGGGGGCGCGGACTGCCGCGACATCGTGGGCAAGATGGACTTCGTCGCCCAGCGGGAGGCCTTCCGCGGCGAGGGAGGCAAGCACCAAACCGTGTGCGAGCCGCTGGTGGAGGCGGTGTGCCGGTACTTGGCCGATGCGCATCCGCGGGCCGCAATGACATAAACTCAAAGGAGAGAATGAAGGTATGCCCATCCTATTGGTGCTCGCGTGGATGCTGTTTTTTGTATTGTGTTTCGCGGGAACCCGCCAAATTGTACGGGCCGCACTGGGCGCCAGCGTGTGCTTCGGCGCGGCGACGGTGCTCGGCTGTGAACTCCTGAGCCTATTGAACGCCTACACCGCCCTTTGGCTGAGCCTGTACTGGCTGGTGCTGTGCGGTGTGACGGCGGTTTGCCTGCGCAGCACGCTTTGCGCCGGATTGCGCGCGTTGCGTGAGCTGCGGCCCGGTCGGCCGCCTTGGTACGCCCTCGTTGCTTTGGCGGTCATCGGCCTGTGCGCGGTGGCCGCGCTGCTGTCGGCCCTGCTCTATCCGCCCATGAATTACGATAGTATGGCCTATCATATGCCCCGCGTGATCTTTTGGTACAAAAACGCATCCGTACACAACTATCCGACTTCAATGGGCCGCCAGCTTTTTATGGGCCCGCTCAACGGGTTCTTCATCCTGCAAGTGCAGGTGCTCTGCCTGGGCAGCGACCGGCTGGCCAACTTGATCCAGTGGTTCGCCTACTTGGGCACAATCGCGGCTGTCTATGGCATCGCCGCCGAACTGGGCGTCGGCCCCCGCGGTCGCTGGTTTGCCGCCGTGCTGGCCGCGACCACCCCCATCGCGCTGCTCCAGGCATCCAGCACGCAGACCGATTTGGCGGTAACGTTCTGGTGTTTGATCGCCGTGCATGGGGTGCTGGTGTACAGGAATGGGTTGGAGAGTAAGCGCATAGCGGGCTGGGCGGCATGCATAGGCGGAGCCGCCGGGCTCGCACTGCTCACTAAGCTCAACGCATTGGCGATGCTTGGGCCTTTCGCGCTGCTCGCCCTGGCGTTGATGCTTCGCCGGCGCGCGTGGCGGGCCCTTCGCGTCGCCGCGCCGGTGGTGCTGCTCTGCACGCTGCTGATCAACGCAGGGTTCTTCGTGCGCAACGCCGCGGGCCTTCACGGCGACTTCCTTGCCTATCGCATGCCCGAGAGCGATGCGCTGCATGCGCGCAGCGATGATCCCAGAGATTACGCGCTGCTGGGCATCAAGATCTTTGCCGCCAGCCTCGGCGGCACGCCTTTTAACACCATTAACAATGCCATTGACGCGGTGGTGGAAACCGCTGCCGAGCGCATCGGCGTGCCGCTGAATCAGGAGAACATCTCCGAGGTTCCCTTCATGGCATCCATGTATGGGCATGCCCAGTCCCATGACACACGCACCAATCCGATGCAAGCGGCGGTGTCCTACCTGGTGCTCCTGGCGTTGATGTGCGGCGCGGTATTTGGCAAGGATCGCAAGAGCCGCCGCTTTCCTGCTGCCTGCGCGCTGGCGGTGACCGCCGCTTACCTCGTCACAGCGCTATCCATGCGATGGAGCACCTCCATCCCACGCTATCTTTTGCCTCCGCTGATGGCCTCTTACGGACTGGTAGCGTTGGCGTTTCGTGGCAAGCCCTGGCTACGAAAACTAGCCTGCATAGGGTTGGCCTGCGCAATGCTGTTTGCCGTACCGGCGATGGCATTCAACCGCTTCCAGCCCCTCGTACATGCGCCCCGCCTTTCCGCGTGGCTCAGCGGGAATCCGCTGGAAGGAATCGGTACGCGCCACAATACGGGATACGAAGATATGCGCGCTTACAGCATGGGCGTCGATCCGAACACCTTGTGGGCGATGCTCCGGCAAGCCGAAGGAGAAAGCGGCTCGCCGCTGCGCTTGGGCATCGATCAATCCCGATGCCTTTCCGCCATCTATCCGGTGTTGTACGTATACCGAAGCGATGCCCATGATGTACGCTATATCAACGCGGCCTATCTGGCGGAGAAGGAGGATCCCGCTTTCGTTCCTCAAGTTGTTTTCTCTACGGTTCGAGCCCTGGCGGACGCACCGGAAGTGCTGGCGTATCACGGCGCCCGGTACGTGCTGACCGCCGCGGAGCCGGCCGCGTTCGGCACGCTGTGCCTGTACCTGAAGGCCGCCGATTAAGCGCAATTTATGCGCAAAGCGAGTAAAATTCCCTTTCCTTTTCCAGCCTCATCAGGTATAATTGTGGGCAATGGACATGTTTGGGGGAGGATGAACACATGAAGGATTACCGGGCGGAGAATATTCGCAATATTGCAGTGATCGGCCATGGCAGCGAAGGAAAGACCACCTTGCTGGAGGCGATGCTGTTCGCCACGGGCGCCGTGGATCGCCAGGGCCGAGTAGAAGACGGTTCCACGGTGTCGGATTTCGATCCGGAAGAGGTCAAGCGCCACATCTCCATCAGCGCCTCGGTGGTGCCGGTGGAGTTTTCCAAGCGCAAGCTCAACTTCATCGACGTACCCGGTTACTTTGATTTTATCGGCGAAATGATGGGCGCGCTGCGGGCCGCCGAAGGCGCGCTGATCGTGGTGGGCGCGCCCTCGGGCGCGGTGGTGGGCACCGAGAAGGCCTGGGCGTATTCCGAAAAGAACCGCCTGGCCAAGTTCTTCGCCGTCAACCAGATGGACCGCGAGCACGTGGACTTCGACAGGGTCCTCGCCGGCCTGCGGGACAAGTTCGGCTCCAGCGTGGTGCCCCTCATGCTGCCCATCGGCCAGGGCCCGGCGTTCAAGGGCGTGGTGGACATCATCGCCATGAAGGCCTTTGAGGGCGCCGGAAAGGCGATGAAGGAGGTTCCCATCCCCGCCGACATGCAGGGCGCGGTAAACGAGGCCCGGGAGAGTATCAAGGAGGCCGCCGCCGGCACCTCCGAGGAACTGATGGAAAAGTATTTTGAAAACGGCGAGCTCACCGACGAGGAGATGCTCCAAGGCCTTTCGGCCGGCATCGTGGAAGGTTCGCTGGTGCCGGTGGCGCCGGTGTCGGCTTTGAGCGGAATCGGCGTAACGCCGCTGATGCACGCGCTGGCGCAGTACATGCCCTCCCCCGCCGGCCACGTTGCCAAGGGCGAGGATGCCAAGGGCGGCGAGGCCGAGCGCGTTTGCGCTGCCGACGCGCCCTTCTCCGCCCAGGTGTTCAAGACCCTGGCCGACCCCTTCGTGGGCAAGCTGTCGCTGATCAAGGTGCTGTCCGGCACGCTGGCCGGCGGCACGCAGCTGTTGAACTCCACCCAGGATAAGACGGAAAAGGTGAGCGGCGTATCGGTGATGCGCGGCAAAAAGCAAACCCCCGCGGAGAGCCTGTACGCCGGCGACATCGGCGCGGTGGCCAAGCTGCAATTCACCCGCACCGGCGACACGCTGTGCGATCCCACCAAGCCGATCCGCTATCCGGCCATCGCGTTCCCGCCCCCGTCCATCTCCATGGCGGTAACGGCCAAAAAGGCCGGCGAGGAAGACAAGGTGTTCTCCGGCTTGGGCCGCTTGCAGGAGGAGGATCCTTCCTCCACGCTGGAGAAGAACACCGAAACGCTGGAGACCGTGCTCAACGGCCAGGGCGAGCTGCACCTGGAGGTGATCCGCCAGAAGCTGGCCAGCAAGTTCGGGGCCGAGGCGGTGCTCAAGGATCCGCGCATCCCCTACCGCGAAACCATCCGCAAGACCATCCAGGCCGAGGGCCGGCACAAGAAGCAGACGGGCGGCCACGGGCAGTTCGGCCACGTGCGGATCGAGTTCTCCCCCATCGGCGAAGGTTCCACCGACTTCGAGTTTGTGGACGCCGTGGTGGGCGGCGTGGTGCCGCGCAACTTTATCCCCTCGGTGCAGAAGGGCCTGCGCGAGAACCTGCCCAAGGGCGTGCTGGCCGGCTACCCCATGGTGGGCATCCGCGCCAAGCTGTACGACGGTTCCTATCACGCGGTGGACTCCTCGGAGATGGCGTTTAAGACCGCCGCCCGCCTCGCGTACAAAAAGTGCGTAGACGCCAGCCCCGTGCTGCTGGAGCCCATCTACCACGTGGAGGTCTCCGTGCCCGACGAGTACATGGGCGATATCATCGGCGACATCACCAAGCGCCGGGGCCGCATCCTGGGCATGAACCAGGTGGACGGCCTGCAGCAGGTGGTGGCCGAGGTGCCCCTGGGCGAGATGTTTAAGTACGCCACCGACCTGCGCTCCATGACCCAGGCGCGCGGCTCCTTTGCCATGACCTACGAGCGTTACGAAGAGATTCCCTCCAACGTGGCGGCCAAGATCATCGAGACGTACAAGGCCGACGCGGACGACGACGACGAGTAAACAAATCCTATATTCTTCAAAGGGCTGTCACGATAATGAACTGTCGGAATGACAGCCCTTTTTGCATCGAAGGCTTGACATGAAGGGGATACAAAGGAGGTTTTTGCATGCGCGCGCGCTGTCTCTCTTTTATGCTGCTGTTCCTATTGTTGCTCACTCTGCTGCTCACCGCGGCGCTGCCGCCGAATGCCCTGGCCGCCGATCCGCAGCGGCTCACCTGCGCGTTCGGCCTCTTCTCCGTCGCGTTGCCAAGCGGCATGACGCCCGGCCCCAACACCGCCGACGGGCTGTCCGACGAGCGCTACTCGGTCGATGAAAACAATGTGCTGATCCGCGTCAACTATGCTCCGATCAGCGAGTATGCGCATACCGCTCAAAGGGCCATGGACTCCTATATCTCCTTCATGTTTGTGATGCTGCACACCGATTACTCGGAGTCGCCGGTGGCCGAGGAAGTGTTGGACGGCGGCGTGCGCATACGCTGGCAGGTGATGCGCTCCGCACAAGGCAAAGCGATGTGGTTCGAAGCCTTCACCGAGCGCTACGGCTACAACTTTTGCGTCTCCGGCATAAGCCCCGAGACGGAAGACGAAGCGCTCGCGGAGATCGCGCGCAGCATCCGCATCGACCCCCAAATCGAGGCGGATGTGGCGGAATTCCGCCAAACGCCGGCCGGAGACGGCGCGTTTATCAGCGTCGATCACGCGCTGCGCATCCAACTGACGCCGCAATGGAATCCCGTGCCCTTTATGTGCGGCCCGGGCACCGCGTTTGCGCTGGAGCAGGGCGACGGCCAATTGCTCATTGAGGTCATCCGCCTGAAGAGCATGCTGCCCGACGACCTCGAAGATCGTTTCGATTCGATTATCGCCTTCCGCCGCCAACAACCCAACATGGGCTCCGCCACGTGGAGCGAAAAGAAGATGCTGCCCTTGCCCAATCTGGGTGAAGGCGCGGAAGCGTTCTTTATCGAGTGCGAAACCGGCGGGGATTCGTCCATCTTCATGCAGCACATCGGGTTTCTGTATCAAGGGTACCCGTACTACGGCGCGTTTATGTGGATCGCCCCGCTCGATGGGGAAAGGCGCGCCGAGATGGAGGAGGCCATTCAGTCCCTTTCCCCCGCCCAGCAGCCGATTTGAGTTAAGTGAAGGAGCGTGCCCATGCTGCGCCTACGCGCCCGTGCCAAAATCAACTGGACGCTGGACGTGCTCGGCAAGCGCCCGGACGGGTATCACGAGCTGGACATGCTGCTGCAATCTGTTACGCTGCAGGATACCCTCACCATGGAGCCGGCGGCCAAGCTCAGCCTGGAGATGCGCGGGTGGCCCCGGGTGCGGGTGGATGAGCGGAACCTGGTGCTCCGGGCGGCGCGCGCGTTGGGCGAGGCCGCCGGCACGGCCCTCGGCGCGCGCATCACGCTGGAAAAGCGCATTCCCGTGGGGGCGGGCATGGGCGGCGGAAGCGCCGACGCGGCCGCCGCGCTGGTGGGCCTAAACAAGCTGTGGGGCCTGCATCTGGCCGAGAGCGAGCTGGAGCGCATCGGCCTTTCCGTGGGCGCGGACGTGCCCTTTTGCGTGCGCGGCGGGCTGCAGCGGGCCGGCGGCGTGGGCGAAGTCTTGCGCCCGCTGGAGGCGCCCAGGGCGTTTTTCCTGGTAGCGGTGCAGCCCTGCCGGGGCCTCTCCACAAAGGACATGTTCGCCACCCTGCACGCCGACGCGCTCGATCCCGCGCACCGGCCCGACAACGGCGCGGCCATGGCCGCGCTGCAAACCGGCAATGTGCGCGCGCTGGCCCAAGCGATGGGCAACGTGATGGAGCCGGTGGCCTCCGCCCTGCGCCCCGAGATCGGCGAATGCGCGGCCCGCATCGCGGCCACAGGCGCGCTCCGGGCACAGATGACGGGCAGCGGCTCGGCAGTATTCGGCGTGTACGCCACCGCCCGCGACGCCCGCATCGCGCTGGGCGCCCTGCGCACCGCGTATCGCGCCGCGTGGGTGATGAGCACCGCCAAACAGGGCGTGACGATCGAGCCGTAGCAGTTGGCCCGCGCCGCCGCCGCCCTCTCCGATCGCATATATTTGGATTCTCCGTTACGCTTGTAGAGAGGTTTTTTGTAAAAATCGTTGACTTGTTTCCGTTTACCGCGATATAATAGGGACGGCAGATGGGCTTTTGCTGTGCAGCCCTAGGCTACACGCGGTTACGGTGGTGGTTCACCGTGGCCGCTTTTCTGATCTCCGCGATTAGCCGCGCGAAGGATTTTTGAAACCAGTATAAAACCCGCCAAAACGGCGACACTGTATCCATCCAAACACCGGGAGGGATGAAGATGCGAGGTCGCCGTTTTTGTGTGGGCATGATCGCCTCGATTTGCGCCGTGGCCGCGGGCCTGCTGATGGGGCCGGGGGCGCGGGAGGTGGAGGCCGCCGTGTGGCAGGGGGACATGATCCGGCTGCACGTGGTGGCCCACAGCGACAGCGAGGAGGATCAGCGTACCAAGCTGGCGGTGCGCGACGCGCTGCTGGAGGCGTTCGGCGCGGAACTGCAGGCCGATAGCTACGCCACGGCGATCGCCGCCATCGAGGAGCGGCTGCCCGATATTCGGCGGGTGGCCCAAAGCGCCGCGCTGGCCCGGGGCGAGGCCGGCGGGGTACGGGTAGACTTTGGCCTCTTCCCCTTCCCCGCGCGGATGTATGGGGATACGGCGGTGCCGGCGGGAAGCTATCGGGCGCTGCGCGTCACCATCGGCGAGGGAGCGGGCCGCAACTGGTGGTGCGTGGTGTATCCGGCGCTGTGCCTGGCGGATGCCGACTGCACGCCCACCGCCCAGCAGGCGATGCCGCTGCCCGGCGCCGAACCGCAGCCGCAGCCGGCCTTTACGGGCGCATTGTGGAACTGGATTGAAGCGCTGCTCTATCAATAGGGGGAAAAGGCATGCCGACGGGGGAAAAGAAGAAGCGGCTCGTTGCGGCCGTCGCGCTGCTGCTGGCCATCCTATGCGTGAGCGTGCAGTGGGTGGAAGCGTCCACCGTGCTGGCCTGGGGCTCCCGGGGCGAGCAGGTGAGCGCCATGCAGCGCAAGCTCAAGCAGTGGGGATACTACGCCGGCGCGGTAGACGGCATATTCGGCAAGGGCACCTACGATGCGGTGGTGTTCTTTCAGCGCAGAAACGGGCTGAAGGTAGACGGGGTGGTAGGGCCCGCCACCGCGGCGGCGATGGGCCTTCAACTCACCGGCGCCACCGCCAAGGCCACAACCACGGCCACCAGCGGCCACAGCACCAGCGAGGTGGACCTGCTGGCGCGGGTGATTCACGGCGAGGCGCGGGGCGAGCCCTACGTGGGCAAGGTGGCGGTGGGCGCGGTGGTGCTCAACCGGGTGCGCAGCTCCAGTTTTCCCAACACCATCTCCGCCGTTATTTACCAGCCCGGCGCCTTCGACGCGGTGAGGGACGGCCAGATCTGGCTCACCCCCGACGCGGATTCGAAGCGCGCGGCGCGGGACGCCATGAACGGCTGGGACCCCACCGGCGGTTGCCTGTACTACTTCAATCCCCGCACGGCCACCAGCAGCTGGATCTGGACCAGGCCGATTCAGCTGAGCATCGGCAAGCACAATTTTTCGATATAATGCCGAAACAGGGAGGCCGGTATGAGCGAATACATACAGGATCGGGAACACGGGCAGCGCAGGCTGATGATCGGCATCGCGCTGCTTGCCATGGCGGCGGTGGGCCTGGGCGCGTGGGGCATCGGCCAATACCGGGCGGCCACGGCGCTGCGCCGGCACGTGATCTCCGGGCAGCAGCGCGCGGTGTACGAGGTGGTGAGCAAGCTGTCCGACATCGAGGTACGGCTAGGCAAGCTGCTGGTCTCCGCCGGGATCGGCCAGGGCGAAAAACTGCTCGGCGACCTCCAGCGCCAGGCCGAAGACGTGCAGACCAATCTGTCCCAGCTTCCCCTCAGCCACCACGCGGTGAGCGGCACCATCAAGTTCGTCAACCAGCTGAGCGACTATGCGGGCGTGCTCTCCCAGCACATCGCCCAGGGGCGGCCCCTCTCCGATCAGGACCTGCGCCAGCTGGAAGCGATGATGAGCAACTGCGCGGAGCTCAACCTGCAGATGCGGGAGATCGAGGGCGACATCGCCAGCGGCAAGGCGCTAGGCGAGGCCGACACGCTCTTCTGGCAGGATCCGCAGGAGAACGCGCCGCCCATGGAGCGGGTGGCTGGCAGCAAAAACGGCATCGAGTACCCCACCCTGGTGTACGACGGGCCCTTCTCCGACGGCAAGCACCAGGGCCCGCCCCTCGCCCTGGCCGGCCTGGAGAGCATCACCCCGGAGCGGGCGATGGAGATCGCCGCCGGCTTCGTGGGCAAGGAGCGGGTGCACAGGACGGGCGCGGGCGTCAACACCGAGGGCGCCATCCCCACCTACGGGGTGTCCCTGCTCACCGACGACGGCACCCTGAACGTGCAGGTATCCCGGCAGGGCGGAAAAATTCTGTGGATGATACCGGAGGCCGCCGGCTTCGGCGGGGGGCTGGACGTGGGCGAATGCGCGCTGCGGGCCTACGAGTTTTTGAGCTCCCGCGGCTTCGGCCACATGGAGCCCAACTACTGGCAAACCTACGACGGCCTGGCGATCGTCAACTTTGCCGCCTCCGAGGATGGGGTGCTGCTCTATCCCGACCTCATCAAGGTGCAGGTGCGCATGGACACCGGCGCCGTGGTGGGCTGGGAGGCCAATAACTACCTGATGAACCACCGGGCGCGCACCCTCACCCGCCCGGTTTTCACCAAGGAGCAGGCCGCGGAAATGGTGAGCGAGCGGCTGGCCGTGGACCGCACGCGCCTGTGCGTGATCCCCACCGACCAGGGCGAGCGGCTGTGCTACGAATTCGGCGGCCATTGGGCCGGGCGCTACTACCTGGTGTACATAGACGCGGTGCACGGCGTGGAGGCCAACATCCTGCAAATCATCGATACCGAGGGCGGGCGGTTGAGCGTTTAATCGTCCATCGCCCCGTATACGGCTTGGGCGAAAAGGGGCACAAAATCGAAGTGCCGGCCCGGATGGGTTTGTACCAAAAATACCGCGGCCATCTGTTCTGCGGGATCCACAGTAAACCAGGTGCCGGCCAGGCCTTCCCAGGCAAATTCGCCCGCCGAGCCGTGGCCGGCGAGCTCCGGACGCATCAGCACGCGCACTCCCAGACCGTAGCCGTATCCGCGCTGGTTGCCCCAGGCGAAATCCCTGTACTGCTGCTCACTCAGGTGGTTGGTGCGCATCAACTCCACGCTCTTGCGGCTGAGCAGGCGCTTGCCGTCCAGCGCGCCTTCGCCCAGCAGCATCCGCGCAAACCGGCCCACGTCGCGCAACGTGCTCAGCAGCCCGCCGCCGCCGGCGTCAAAGGCGATATACTCCATGGGGCGCGTGCGATCGATGTTCGCGGGCGCAAACCCGCCCTTGGCATCCACCGCGTACATGGTTACCACACGGCCCACCTTTTCTGGGGGCAGGCGGAAGCCCGTGTCGCGAAGGTCCAGCGGCTCGCATATGCGCTCGCGCATAAAATCGCCCAGGGTTTGCCCGCTGATCACCTCAATCAATGCGCCCAGCACGTCGATGGACATGCCGTACCACCAGTGCTCACCCGGATGAAAGGTGAGCGGTACTTTGACGGCGGTCTCCTGGGCGAAGCGAAGCGCCGACCAGGGTTTTCCGGCTTTTTCGTCCCGCAGGCCGTGCTTTTGCAGCGTGCTCATGGCGTGCTCGCTGAGCGTGTTTTCGCCCTGATAGGGGATGCCCGAGGCCATGGTGAACAGGTCGCGAACGATGATCTCGCGGCGCGGGGCCACCAATTGCACTTTGCCGGAGGCGTCGGCCTCCGCCACCTTCGATTGCGCGAACTCCGGTATAAACTTGCTCAGCGGGTCGTGCATCTGAAAGCGGCCTTCCTCGTAAAGCATCAGGGCCGCCACCGAGGTGAACACCTTGGTCATCGAATAGATGCGAAAGATCGAATCCTCGCGCAGCGGCGACTTTTCCTCCATGTTTGCCCAGCCGAAGCCACGGCTGTAAGCGGTCTCTCCCTTGCGGTACACCGACGCCTGCACGCAGGGCAGCGCGCCGCTCTGTACCCAGCCGCCCAACAGCCTGTCCAGGTTGCGGTGCAGCTTTTGCTCTTCAAATCCATGCATATCCGATCGTACGCTCCTTTCTGATCTATACCTATAACAGCTTTATGCCTATATCAACCTGCCGAGCCGAAGCACGCCGGCATCCACCCGCACCTCGCCCAGCGCGTAGTGCACGCCGTCTACCCACTCGGTAAAGCCGCCGTGGTCGTCGCTGCCGGCGGTGATGCACAGGCCGTGGGCGTGGCAAAAACCGAGGCACGCGCGGGTAACCGGCGGGCTGTGGAACGGATAGTAGCACTCCACGCCGTCTATGCCCCGTTCGGCCAATTGGCGCAGATGCATGTCAAACGCATCCGCGGGCAGGAGGTTGCCCGGATGCGCGAGGATCGCCAGCCCTCCCGCCCCGTGGACGGCGGCGGTTACCTCTTCCACCGGCCGGAACCCGCCCGCCGGGCATCCGTAACGCGCGTAATACGCCATGCAGGCCGGATACGTCACCTCGTACCCCTTGTACCGCAGGTAGTCGATGCCCTTCCAGCCCCCGCGGGAGGGGTCGCGCACATAGGCCGCGTACTCCGCCGGATCCAGCCGCGGATCGTCGGCGCGCATCCGGTCGATCAGGTCGATGCTCACCTGCTCCATCGCGCGCCGCACATCGTCCAGCAGCGCCACCAGCGGGGGATGCGCAAAGTCGCACCCGTAGGCCAATATGTGCTGAAACCCGGCCCCGTACCCCGCGTCGATCTCCACCCCCGGCAAAAAACCGACGCCGGCTTCGGCGCAAGCGGCGGCCGTCCGCTCATGGCCCGCCACCGTGTTGTGATCGCACACCGCCACGATGCCGATGCCCCGGGCCTTGGCCTCCCGCGCCACCTCTTCCGGGGAGCGCGTGCTGTCCGAAAACCAGGTGTGGACGTGCAGATCCGCAAGCACGGCATTCCCTCCTCAATCGATGTATTTTTCGATCCAATCGCACAACACCTCAAACACCGGCAGCAAATCCCACCCCTTTTGGCTCAAGGAATACTCCACCTTAGGAGGAATCTGCGGGTACTCCTTGCGCACAAGCAGCCCGTCTTTTTCCATTTCTTTTAATTGCCTGCTCAGCATGTTGTGCGTCACCGAGCCCACGGCCCGCCATAGCTCATTATACCGAATCGCCTCGCGCCAGGCCATGAAGTAGAGTATCCTCAACTTCCATTTTCCACCCACCATGTTGATCGCTTTTTCCAAGCGCTCGTAGCCGATTTCTTCGTATTTATTGCATTCTTCTTTATTGCATTCTTCTTTATTGCATTGTTCGTTTCGCATAGGCAGCCTCCTCTATACTCACATTATCAATAGTATCTCACAAAAAAGTGCATACTGGCGGGTATCGCATAGGTGCATTATACTAAATTTATGAAAAGCGTGCAATCATGAAAACGAGGTGCAACAGATGGAACAAAATATGATTTTTTGCTTCACCGGCACAGGCAACAGCCTAAAGGTCGCAAAGGATATCGCCGATTCTCTGCCCAATTGCAGCGTGCGGCCCATGCGCAGCAAGGACGCCGATGCGGACATTTCCGCGTGCAAAAGGGTCGGTTTTGTGTTCCCGGTTTACTGGCTGGGCCTGCCGCTCCAGGTGAAGGCGTTCATCGCTAAAATAAAAATACCGCGCAATTTCGATGGGTATTTTTTCTGCATCGGAACATTTAGCCTCGCCCCCGGCAACACGGTTAGGCAGGTCAACGCCTTATTAGGACAGCGCAAGCAAGAATTAAAGTACGCGGCATATGTCAAAATGGCCGATAATGCGATCACGTTTTATGATCCGAAGCCGAATCCAGACAAGTTGGTAAACACGTACAAGCGCAGCATGGCGGAAATCATCCCACGAATCGCTTCGCTGCACACCAAGCGCACCGGCGGCGAGCTGCGCCTCTTAAAAGCATTTTACAACATACTAATCCCCAAGATGCGCGGCAGAGACGCGGGCTTTCGCGTGTCGCCAAATTGCACGCAGTGCGGCATGTGCGCAAAACTGTGCCCCGCAAACAACATCGGCATGAAGGACGGGACGCCTGTTTTTCGTCACGGGTGCGAACAGTGCATGGCGTGTATACAGCTCTGCCCCCAAAGGGCCATCGATTACAAAGGAAAGACCGCCCGGCGTCAAAGGTACAAGCACCCGGATATCAGCTTAAAAGAATTATGCGATTTTCATACTTGACAAATCTCGGAAGTTGTATTATTGTACTACTGTCTTAATACAATCAATAAATATAGGAGACTTGCATATGAGATATAGCATCAACCCCAAGAACGGCGTATGGAGGGGTATGATATGAAAATTGTATTGATCAATGGAAGCCCACGAAAGGGCAATACATATTATGCAGCCAAACGATTCTTAAATGAGATGGCCAAGCTTGGCGACATCACTTGTATCGAGCATTTATTGCCACGGGATATGCCCGAATTCTGTGCCGGCTGCGGCAATTGTTTTGATAAAGGGGAGGATCGGTGCCCCCATGCCAAATATACACTTCCGATACTGGATTCGATGATTGAAGCGGACGCTCTTGTATTGATTTCACCTGTTTTTGTATGGCAGACAACAGCCGCCATGAAAAATTTTCTCGATCATTTTGCCCATTTGTTTATGGTGCATCGGCCAAGGGAAGAGATGTTTTCAAAAAAGGCGTTTGTTTTGTCAACGGCGGCTGGGGTGTTGAAAAATTTAGCGATCAAACCCATTGCACGCAACTTGAAGTTATGGGGAATAAACCGCGTATATTCACAGGGATTCAACATGCGTCAAATGAATCAAGGGACTTGGGATGCCATGGAAAAAAGACATAGAAAGAAATTAGAGGAAACGATCAAAAAGAACGCGAAAAGATTTTATCGAAAGGTGAATGGAAAAAGGCATGCTCCCTATGTATTTACGCGAGTGATGGTTTATGTGAGCAGAAGAATGATAAAAGCCTATGAAGCAGACCGATTATGTGACGCGTCTTATTGGACAGAAAAAGGTTGGATGAAAAGCAATCCATTGGGATAATAATGACAGGAGACTTGTGAATGAGATATAACATCAACCCCAAGAACGGCGAAAAGATTTCGGCGCTGGCCTACGGCTGCATGCGCCTGCCCGGCGATGAAAAGCTGGCCGACCGCCTGATAGCGCGGGCCATCGAGGCGGGCGTAAATTATATGGACACCGCCTACATCTATTCGGGCAACGAGGCGCTCCTCGGGCGCATTCTGGCCAAGGACGGCCGCCGCGACAAGGTGCGCGTCGCCACCAAGCTGCCCCACTTCCAGGTGAAAAAGCGCGCCGACATCGACCGCATCTTTGCTACGCAGCTGGAGCGCCTGCGCACCGACCGCGTCGATTACTACCTGATGCACATGCTGTCCGACCCGGCGGACTGGAAGCGGCTTTGCGAGCTGGGCCTGCTGGATTGGGCCGAGCAGGAACAAAAGCGCGGGCGGATCGTCAACCTGGGCTTTTCCTTCCACGGCCGGCAGCAGGCGTTTATCGACCTGGTGGATGCCCACGATTGGGCTTTTGCGATGATCCAATACAATTACCTGGACGAACGGAACCAGGCCGGCGCCGCCGGGCTCAAGCACGCCGCCGCCAAGGGCCTGCCGGTGATGGTGATGGAGCCGCTGCGGGGCGGAAAGCTGGCCAAGCCGCCCAAGGAGGCGGCGGAGCTCTTTGCCCGGGCGAACGCCGACCGCTCCCCGGCGGAGTGGGCGCTGCGCTGGGTATGGAACCACCCGGAGACGCTCACGGCACTTTCGGGCATGAACACCGAGGCCATCTTGGAAGAAAACCTGCGCGTGGCATCGCAGGCCGAACCCGGCGCGCTCAGCGCGGCCGACCTCGCTCTCATCGAGCAAGCAAAAGCGATCATACAGGGCAGCATCCGGGTGCCCTGTACCGCGTGCGGCTACTGCGTGCCCTGCCCCCGGGGGGTGGACATTCCCGCCTGCTTCTCCGCCTACAACGACATGGGCGTGGAGGGCCGCCTGCAAGCGCGGGTAAAGTACGCGATGCAGGTTGGCAGCCACAACGCCTCCAAGTGCAACCGGTGCGGCGCGTGCGAGCCGCGCTGCCCCCAGGGCATCCCCATCCGCGAAGGATTGGCCGAAGCAAAAAAAGCGCTGGAGGGCTTCCCCTATCGCCCCGCGCGCTTTGTGGTAAAGCGGTTTATGCGGATGACATAAGCAAAATATGCTGAAAAAAGGGAAAATGTAGGGGCCGATGCCCACATCGGCCCGCAATACCTGATTACATCGCGAAACGTGCGGGGCGATGTGGGCATCGCCCCCTACAAAAGCTGTATGTTTTTGCAGTTAATCTTGCATTTTTGCAAAAAATAGCATGCTTCCTTTCTAATCCACCCCGTACCACCTGGGCATGCGCCGCTTGTGCGCACTGGCGGCGTGATAGCGCTCCAGTATGGCGCGATCGGCCGGGTTTGCTTTGCCTTGCAGCAAAAAGGCATCGATGGCGCGGTAGGTGATGCCCATGTCGGCCTCGTCGGTCTGGCCCTCAAACAGGCCGGCCGAGGGGGCCTTTTCGAGTATGTTGGCCGGCGCGCCCAGGTGGCGCAAAAATTCGTACACCTCGGTGGCGGTGAGGTCGGCGATGGGGTTAAAATCGCACGCGCCGTCGCCCCACTTGGTAAAGTAGCCCATGTGGATCTCGCTTCGGTTGCCGGTGCCGGCCACCAGCCTGCCCTCGCCGGCGGCGATGGCGTACAGCGCGGCCATGCGCAGGCGGGGCGCGATGTTGGTATCGGCGGCATGGGCAAGGGAGCCGGCCCCCGGCGCGGCCACCAACGCGGCCACCAACGCGGCTTTGGCGGCGGTTAAATCCACGGTGCGGGTGGCGATGCCGTACATGCCGGCCAGCGCCTCGGCGTCGGTCTTATCCTCGCCCAGGTTGCGCGTGGAAGCGCAAGGCAAGATCACGCCCAGCGTATCGCCGCAGGCCTGCTTGCACAGGATGCCCACCAGCGCGCTGTCCTTGCCGCCGCTGTTGCCGAACACCAGGCCGGCGGCGCCGGATTCGGCTTGCAGCCCGCGGATGAAGGCCACCCTGTCGCGCAGTTCTTGTTCGTAATCCCGCATGCAATTGTCCCCATTCTTACTCATTCGCGGTGGCCTTGCTCATCGCCTGGGGAAAGCTCTTCCTCATCTCCCTCATCACCGCGATGCGGTAATGGAAGCGGATCGACGGGCTGTCGCACACCTGGTAAAACGCGCGCTTTACGCGCTCGAGCACCATGCGGCCATCCTCACAGGTATCGCAGCAGAGGATCAGCGCGTACTTCGAGGGGCCAAAGCGGGAGATGATGTCGCCCTTGCGCAGGTTGCCGCGCAGCACCTCCAGCAAGCCCTTCATGATCTCGTCGAGCTTCAGCGGTTCGATGGGCTGGTAGTCCGTGGAGTTGACCATGATCAGCCCCAGGAACACCACCTGATCGGAGCGCTCCAGCGCGCGCAGCTGCAGCTGATAAAACTCCTTGAACACCGAGTACTCGCACACGAAGGCGGTGTCCGGCTCCTTGTAATCCTGCAGGTCGGCGGCGATGCCGTCGATGTCGGCGCCCAGGGATTGGGTGGCGCGCACGATCTGCTTGTAAAAGTTGCGGATCCCTTCGGGGGGCTGCACGTCCAGGTAGCGCATGTGCATGTTGCTCACGTGC
>Ga0123353_10004968_pt1 | contig 17322 bp, 15 predicted proteins | sample TergutLab28metaG_3_FD_92763 | JGI IMG/M metagenome (GOLD analysis project Ga0123353, IMG submission 92763) | Labiotermes labralis P3 segment gut microbial communities from Petit-Saut dam, French Guiana - Lab288 P3 | ecosystem: Host-associated > Arthropoda: Insects > Digestive system > Gut ...
AGTTGGTGTTTATTACGGTGAGGTTCCACCCGTTCCCATTCCGAACACGGAAGTTAAGCTCACTTGTGCCGAAAATACTTGGACGGCGACGTCCCGGGAAGATAGGTTTTCGCCAACACAAAATGGACTGCAGCAATAGCTGCGGTCCATTTTTCGGATTCGCATCGAAAAAAACTGCTATGAAAGTATAATAAAGCTGTTAATTATGCATTGCAGGACGGCTTAATTCGATTAATATGTACAGGATTATGCACATTCACCGCAAGAATTTACTATAAAAAATGTTGACAATTACTTATCATTATTGTATCATTATGCACGGATAAAATTGCTCGTGCAAATATCTAAGAACAAGAAAACTGAAACAAGAAAACTATTAGGAGGATTTTATGAAAAAAACATTAAGAAGCGTATTAGCACTGACTTTCGCAATCGCAATGTTACTTACGGTAGTCGCAGCCTGCGCAGACGGTGACGGCGGCAGCGGCAGCGGCGCAGCAAGGATCGGGATTTCGCTGCCAACAATGAGCTTGCAGCGTTGGGTCCAGGATGGCGACAACATGAGAGAGCAATTTGAAGCAGCCGGATTTGAAGTGGATCTTCAGTACGGCGGCGAAAATGATGTCCCCACCCAGATAGCGCAACTGGAAAACATGATCGCACAAGGGGTAGATGCTCTGGTCATTTGCGCGATTGACGGCTTTGCACTGACCGAAGTGCTCGCACAAGCCAAAGCAGCAGGCATACCTGTCATCGCTTATGACCGTTTGATTATGAACACAGACGCAGTCACATATTATGCGACTTTCGACAACTTCCAGGTAGGCGTGCTTCAGGGTACTTTCCTCGAAAATGCACTGAATCTCAGCGCAGGCGGCGGTCCGTACAACATTGAGTTCTTCACAGGCGACCCCGGCGACAACAACATCCACTTCTTCTTTGGCGGCGCAATGTCAGTACTTCAGAAGTATCTTGACAACGGCACGCTACATTGCCCATCCGGCGAGACTGACATAATGCAAGTCGCAACAGTTGCCTGGGATCCCGCAAATGCACAAGCTCGCATGGAGAACCTGATTGCTACTTACGGTTATGCACCATCCGGCGGAACTCCGCTTCACGCTGTCATGTGCTCCAATGACTCCACAGCGCAAGGCGTAACAACAGCGCTGCAAGGCGGCGGGTTCACAGCCGATAATTTCCCGCTCATAACGGGTCAGGACTGTGATATCGTATCGGTCAGGAACATGATTGCAGGTTATCAAGCGATGTCCGTATTTAAAGACACACGTACACTTGCCGCTAACGTAGTTGCAATGGTCAAAGCAATCGTAGCAGGTACCGAAGTGCCGATTAATGACCGCGAAACTTATGACAACGGCACAGGTGTTATTCCGACAAACCTGAGTGTCCCGGTATTTGCCGATATAAACAATTGGGAAGCACTTCTGATAGATTCAGGTTACTACACCAGGGATCAAATCGGATAATAACTCAAATAATAATTAAGCAAAGTTATAATCAAGTCTAGCAATGACATTACCTCTCGTGATATACTTTACAGGTATGTCACGGGAGGTTTATCCTTTAAATGAATCGTCATTATTACAGCAAGGCAGGTGAATGGGTATGAGTGAGCCCTTACTGCGTATGGAGAATATAACAAAGGTTTTCCCCGGTACAAAGGCATTGGATAATGTCAATTTCAGCGTACAACCGGGTGAGATTCATGCAATCGTCGGTGAGAACGGAGCGGGAAAATCCACGCTTATGAATGTGCTGAGCGGTCTTTACCCGTACGGCGCGTACGAAGGAGCCATTATCTACGACGGCGAGGAGTGCAGATTCTCCGGAATAAGGGATAGTGAAAAAAAAGGTATCGCAATAATCCATCAGGAGTTGGCTCTTGTTCCCTACATGACCATCGGGGAGAATATGTTTCTTGGTAACGAACGAGGCAGTACAGTAAAAATCAACTGGAGCGAAACATTCACCAAAGCGAAAGAATTTATGAAAACAGTGGGGCTCAATGAATCTCCGCAAACATTAGTGAAGGATATAGGCGTCGGTAAGCAGCAGCTTGTAGAAATCGCAAAAGCACTGGCAAAGAATGTTCGCCTGCTTATTCTGGACGAACCGACAGCTTCACTTAATGAAGAGGATTCACAAAATCTATTAATACTGCTGCTCAGATTTAAGTCCGAGGGTATGACGTCGATCCTTATATCGCACAAGCTCAATGAAGTCGAGCAAGTCGCGGACAGTATAACTGTATTACGTGACGGTGCAACAATCGAAACTCTCGTAAAAGGCAAGGATGATATAAGCGAAGGACGTATAATAAAGGGTATGGTCGGGCGCGAGATAAACGAGCGTTTCCCGGCACGTGAGAGCAATATCGGCGAGACTACGCTGGAAGTAAAGGATTGGACAGTATTTCACCCTGTCTACATAGGGCGGAAGGTGTGCAATAAAGTGAACATCCATTTACGAAAAGGCGAGGTAGTCGGGATAAGTGGTCTTATGGGTGCGGGGCGTACGGAACTGGCTATGAGTATTTTCGGTAAAAGTTATGGCACCCATATCACCGGTGAACTGTACTTAAACGGAAAACGTATCAGCTTCAGGAATATCCGGAGTGCTATAAACAGCAAGATTGCGTACGTCACTGAGGATAGAAAAAATGACGGGCTGATTTTGTCGGATACGCTTCGCCTGAATACGACTCTGGCAAATCTTTCACGAACGAGCAAAATGCACTATAGTATCGACAAGGACAAAGAAATGAAGTACGCCGAGGAATATAAAACGCGGTTCGGCGTCAAAGCGCCAAGTATCGAACAACACGCCGACAGCCTTTCGGGCGGAAACCAGCAAAAGCTCTTACTGGCGAAATGGATGTTTACCGAGCCGGAAATTATGATTCTGGACGAACCGACACGCGGTATCGACGTAGGCGCTAAATATGATATCTATAATATAATCAACGAGCTTGTGGCACAAGGAAAGTCGGTGCTGCTCATTTCAAGCGATATGCCGGAGTTATTGGGAATGTGCGACAGGATATACATAATGAATGAAGGAAATATCGTCGGCGAGATGGATCGCAGCGAAGCGAACCAGGAAGCAATTATGGCAGTAATACTGCAATCCAGTAAAGGAGCGTAGGAAGCTATGGAGAAAGCAAAAAGTTTCTTGAGCAAAAACGCGATGTTTATCGGCTTGATAGTCGTTATGCTTTTATTTGAGATGCTGATAAGGTCTTCCGGCAGGGGCACTATGTTGTTATCCCCTTTTCACCTTACCAACCTCATCAGTCAAAATGGATATGTTGTGATTTTGGCGACCGGCATGCTCTTATGTATTTTAACAGGCGGAAACATCGACTTGTCTGTCGGCAGTGTCGTCATTCTGGTCTCTGCAATTGCAGGCGTGTTAATAGTCGACATGGGCGTCAATGTTTACGTGACAATACTAATCTGTCTGCTCACCGGGACTGCAATCGGTGCATGGCAGGCATTTTTGATAGCTTACTTACGCGTACCGCCGTTTGTCACTACGCTGGCGGGGATGCTCATTTTCAGGGGGATTGCGTTGCTTATATTGGGTGCGCAAAGTATATCGCCGTTTCCGGATAACTACAGAGTACTGTTTAATAGCTTCATACCCGGTGCAGGAAGCGATCCGGCTTTCATCCAAAACCTGTCACTTACTTTAGCGGTCGTCGTTTGTGTCGGATTTATTGGACTCCAGATTTTCTCGCGCATCAGCAAGGAACGCAAAGGGTATACAGTTGAGAGCATCTATTCGATGCTGGCAAGGATCATCATAATAAGCGGCGTCGTAATGTTTGTGTTTACGCGGCTTGGTGAAAACAGAGGAATTCCGATACTTCTCGTATGGCTTGCAGCAATTGTAATGATTTATAGTTATTTTACTCAGAACACCATCCCGGGACGTTATCTGTATGCGATGGGCGGCAATGAAAAAGCCGCGCGGCTTTCCGGCATAAACACAAAACGAATGAAGTTCTTTGCTTACACTAATATGGGCTTCTTATCCGCTGTTGCCGCGCTTGTTTGTGTAGCCAGATTTAATGCAGCGACAACAACGGTAGGCGTTGGATTCGAGCTTGACGCTATAGGGGCGTGTTTCATCGGCGGCGCGTCCGCGTATGGCGGCATAGGACGCGTCGGCGGAGCCGTTATCGGTGCTATATTTATGGGCGTGCTGGACATGGGAATGTCAATAATGGGTCTGGACGTAAACCTGCAGCGTGTAATAAAAGGCTCGGTACTACTGGCCGCCGTCATCTTCGACGTAATGTCAAAAAGCAGAAAACAAGCAGCGTGAAATGTCGACACGGAAGTTTAGCTCACATATGCCAAAAATACATGGACGGCGACGCCTCAGGAAGAGTAGTATTCACCAACACAAAGGGCGGAAGCGAACTATCGCTTCCGTTTTTCTTTTTCTCGCCCTCGCTACGCGACCCCGATGCCCACCCTCTCATAGCCCGTTGGGCTTATGAGAATCAAATGCACTCTTTAACTGCTGAACATACCCGTTGAATAACATTCTGCATAAAACCGTTGACTGACCGTATTTTTGGACACACTTTAATATATCATTTAAACAGCAAGTCACTAGATTGCACCAAAAAAGCACGGTTGAAATTTATTATTGTTTATACACAACAGAAAGTATATAATGGATTAAGAGAAAAGATAAAAGTTCTATATATGGTAGAGAAGTATGTTAGACTATATTATTTCACAGACAGAAGAATATATAGCGTCAATGCCAAAAGATGTTAGAAAATCGTTCGGGCAGTTTTTCACACCAAAAGCTGCTGCGACTTTTATGGCAGAAATGTTTGATATTCCGAACAAAAAGATAATAAAAATATTAGATCCGGGTGCCGGGTCGGGAATACTTTCTTCTGCATTAATAGAGTGGATTAATAAATACCACAGGAACGTCAAGGAAATAAAACTAACGTGCTATGAAAACTGTTGTGTTATCACTCCATTGCTTTTAAAAAACCTTGAATTTTTAGAAAAGGCATCAAAGATTAAACTGACAACGGAACTTATAACGGATGACTACCTATTATCACAGGCAGATGATTTTTGTGGTAAATTCACCGGCACAGAAAATCATAGGAAATATGACATAATCATTGGTAATCCGCCATATTATAAGCTTGGGAAGGATTCTGTAGAAGCAAAGGCAATGCCGGGTGTCTGTTATGGTGCACCGAACATTTATTTCTTATTTGCGTCTATGAGCCTTTTTAATCTGGTAAACGATGGTGAAATGGTGTATATAATTCCGAGATCATGGACATCAGGAGCATATTTCTCTCGTTTTAGGGATTACTTTCTTACACATGGAAAGATAACTGACATACACATATTCACAAGTCGGAAAGATTTGTTTAATGGTGATAGTGTACTGCAGGAAACAATGATAATTAAAGTGAAAAAAACCGAGAAAACCCCGGATTTAATTAAAATTACTGCATCTGTCGGTTCAAGAGAGTTTAATAATATAACCGAAGTAAGTGTGCCATATGATACAGTTGTTGCAGGAGATGAGCGGTATGTATACTTGGTCACTAGTCAAGAAGATGTTGATGTTCTGCAAAATGTAAACAAGTTCAATAAGCCAATGACTTCTATAGGTTTGAAGATGAAAACCGGGTTAACCGTTGATTTTAGAAACAAAGAACTATTACGCAATAGCAATGAGGAAAATACAGTCCCCCTATTCTACTCACAGCATATTAAGGATGGGCGTGTAGTTTTTCCGATTGGAAAAGAAAACGAGTATATAACAGATGATTTACCGGGCATGATTCAAAATAATAGAAATTATTTGTTTGTAAAAAGGTTTACTTCAAAGGAAGAACACAGACGATTACAAAGTGCGATTTATATTGCCAAAAATTATCCGGAATATAATATGATTAGCACGCAAAACAAAATTAATTTCATCGATACTGTCGACAACTCTGAAATGACTGAAGAACTGGTATATGGGTTATATGCCGTTATAAACTCTACACTATATGATAAGTATTATAGAATATTAAATGGTTCAACACAGGTAAATGCAACGGAAATGAACACAATACCATTTCCGGCACGCAATGATTTAGAATATATGGGTCGTCAGTTAATGGATTCAGGGGATTACACTACCATGTGCTGCGACAGGATTCTTTCGGAGGTCTTATATGAATAGAAAAGATGAAGCACGAGACATACTCTCATCTTTAGATATGCCGCTTTCTCAGCAAAGTGATATATGCTGCTATACACTGTTAGCATTGAGTAATGTATCAAATGACATAGGCTGGGATTTTGCTAAAAATGATTGGATGCGAGTTTTCGACATAATGCACCATACAACTGAAAAGTTTCAAATTCAATATGCCCCCAATAGTAGAGAAACATTTCGTAAGCAAGCTTTACACCATTTCCGAAATGCTGTAATTATTGAAGATAATGGTAAAGCGACAAACTCACCGAACTATATGTACAGATTAACTGAGGAGTTTCAAAATTTGGTTCGTAGTTATGGTAGTTCAGAATGGGAAGGTCTTTTAGATAATTTTTTAACTAATCAACCTACACTAGCAGAGTTGTACACTTCAAAGAAAAAAATGACAAAGCATCCGGTTAAGATAAATGGCGAAGATTACGAGCTTTCAACAGGCAAGCATAATGAATTGCAAAAACGTATTTTAGAAGAGTTTGCACCTCGATTTGCACCGCACTCCGAATGTCTTTACCTCGGAGATACAGCAGAGAAAGCATTATACAAAAATACAGAATTGTTACATAAACTCGGCTTTACAATTACATTACATGAAAAAATGCCTGATGTTGTCTTATATAACTCAAAAAAGGACTGGCTATACTTTATAGAGGTTGTCACAAGTGTCGGTCCCATCGATGCAAAGAGAGTAATCGAGTTAGAATCCATGACGGAAAACGTAGCATCTGGTAAGATTTATATAACAGCATTTCCGGATTTTAAGATATTTAAATCATTTTCTGAATCATTGGCTTGGGAAACAGAAGTGTGGATTGCCAGTTTACCGGAGCATATGATACACATGAATGGAGATAAGTTCCTAGGACCTCGCTAAGACCCGCATACTTTTGACCTCGGGAGGGATAATCATGTACATCATCATCACAGCAAGTCCAAATACAGAAGGGTTGACAACGGATTGCGGAAAAGCAGCATATGACGGCATTACAAGTGCCGGCGGTGAAGCGGTAATAATCGACATTTGTGCAGAGGAATTACGCCCATGTCAACTTTGCGGCACTAGTAAACTGGTGTTTGGTAACGTCGATAAAGGCTGGGGATCATGCTTTGGAACAGCAATATGTACCATAAAGGACATAATAGCAGATCTTCAAGAGAAAATTCGCGCCTCAGAAGGTCTCATTTTAGTTACGCCTGTTTATTTTGGGCAACCAAGCGAAGCAATGCAGTATTTCATGGATCGATTCCGCCGCCTTGAAGTATTTAACGAAGAAAAAGGCAGTGCGGCAAAAAATAAGGCCATAGACATGATAGCGGCCGCAGGAGGCAGCGGAAACGGGACAATACCCTGTCTCATGGAGATGGAAGCATGGTGTCGCCAACTGGGAGCGATACCGAAAGACCGTATTGGTATAACCAGGTTTAATAGAGAGAGTATGCTGCAAGAAATAAAGTCATCAGCAACCCGTATGGTTAAAAACGAGTATTTTGGTGCGTAGTTGATTCAAAGACGCGGGGACAGGTTTACTGTCTTATGTTTCAAGAGAGCTGAACTTGCTCCCTACCTGCAAGCGTGCCATTGCTCGGGCGAGTTCTATTTTTGATTGTTTGTATTCGCTCATGCTTTGTTTTTGGCGCAGATGTTCTTCTGCGCGTTTTTTTGCTTCCATTGCCCTGCGTTCGTCAATTTCTTCGGGGTGTTCACAGGTTTGGACAAAAATGAGCACTCCGTCACGGTGGACTTCCATAAACCCGTCTGAATTTACGGACATATCCCATTTATCATTTTGTTTAATGCCGATATTTCCAATACTCACAGGCATAATAAAAGGAGCATGGTCGGCAAGCACCATAACGCTTCCGTCAGGAGCGTTGGCTGTGACGGCTTCGACGTCTCCGTCGAAGAATGCACGCTCGGGTGTAAGTATTTTTAAGTTAAAGAGTTTTGCCATAAAATCACCCTTTGGGTTTCGTAAATTGTCAGGGGGACGGTTCTCTTGACAACATATGATGAAATTTCTACATAGTTTGTCAGGAGAACCGTCCCCCTGACAAAGGGCGATCGCCCCTACAGTGTTTTCGCCTTTTCCTTAACCTCGTCTATATCTCCGACCAGGAAGAATGCGGCTTCCGGCAAGTTGTCTACGTCGCCGCCCAGGATTGCGGCGAAGGAGCGTATTGTGTCTTTTAGTGCTACAAAGCGGCCTTGCATGCCTGTAAAGGTTTCGGCGACCGAGAAGGGTTGTGACAGGAACTGCTGTATTTTTCTTGCTCTGTAAACAGTCTTGCGGTCATCAACACTTAGCTCATCCATACCTAAAATCGCTATTATATCGCGCAGTTCTTTGTATCTATTCAAACAATTGATAACGCCTTGTGCAGTATCATAATGTTCTTTGCCGACTATTGACGGTTCGAGAATACGAGAATACGATTCAAGCGCGGAAACAGCCGGATAAACACCGATTTCCGCAACACTTCTCGACAAAACAGTTGTTGCATCGAGGTGTGAGAAAATTGTAGCGGGAGCGGGGTCTGTTAAGTCGTCGGCAGGCACATAAATTGCCTGAACTGAAGTAACCGAGCCGTTTTTCGTTGATACAATGCGCTCTTCCAATGAGCCGAGTTCTCCTGCAAGTGTCGGTTGATAGCCGACAGCAGAGGGCATACGCCCGAGCAGAGCGGAAACCTCGTTGCCCGCTTGGACATATCTGTAAATATTGTCGATAAAGAGCAAAACATCACGATTCATTTCGTCACGAAAATACTCAGCCATTGTAAGCCCTGTAAGACCTACTCTCATACGTGAACCGGGTGGCTCGTTCATTTGCCCGAAAACAAGAGCGGTTTTCCCGATAGCCCCCGAAGCTTTCATATCGGCAATAAGCTCCGAACCTTCACGGCTTCGCTCACCGACACCGGCAAAGACTGAAAACCCGCCATGTACAGTAGCGATATTATAGATTAGTTCCATGATGAGCGTGGTTTTTCCAACGCCTGCTCCCCCAAACAAGCCTACTTTACCACCCTTTGAATACGGTGTTAGCAAGTCAATGACCTTTATTCCTGTTTCAAAAAATTCTGCAACAGGCGTTAAATCAGTAAACTTGGGAGCCTTGCGGTGAATATCCCACAAAGGGGCATCCTCAATAGGGGGACCGTTGTCAATCGGTCTGCCAAGCACATCGACAACACGCCCGATAACTTTAGGACCGACAGGGACACGTATCGAATGCCCTGTTGTCTTAACCTCCGTGCCGCAGCAAAGCCCGTCGGTGGCGTCAAGCGCAATACATCTGACAACTCCCGGTGCAACATTAGCGGATACCTCCATATGTCTGCCATCCACCGTAGCAAGAAGATCATTAAGCTTAGGCTCATTAGCACCATGCTCAAATCTGACATCTAAAACCGGCCCGCTTATCTTAACAATAATACCTGTAATCCCTGCTTCAACCGGAATCTCCGCCTCGTCATACGAATCACTGTTCTCAACAGGAGCACTCTCATCTATTGATTGTTCTTTATTCTTATTTGTCATTTGTCCTTTATCATTTGTCATTTTATTATCAATACTCTCCGTCATATTGTTGCTCTCCTTTAAGGATTTCTGCAGCGTCCGCTATTTCCGCAAGCTCGTTTGTTATTGCGCTTTGTCTTGCCAAATTATACTGTGTTTTTAGCTTATCAATCATGTCTTTTGCGTTTGAGGTTGCCGAGCGCATGGCGGTCATGCGAGCAAAATGCTCGCTTGCATATGCTTGAACCATAATACCGAATAAGAGCCCTATGATGAATTGCGGAACCATTAAATCAAAAACAGTCTGTGCCGATGGATGATAAATAATGCCTTCAATTACCTCTGCATCTCTTATATCGCCATAATCATGCAAAAATACAGGTAAAAGCCTTGCTTCGACAGGCTGTCTTTTTGTTTCCCCGTAAAATGATGTATAGATAACACGTATTTCATCCGTTTGCGCATTTTCAAACATATCGGTCAGCTCGCCGGCAACCTCACGTACCCTCTCCAATGTGGGGTCTTGAACAATCCCCAGCATTGTGATATCCGGGGTGATATCATGTGAGCGGAAAAATGCCTCGGCAGTAAGCCCGAGAGTTATGAGACCGGAGCCGGGATTTGACAGATACTTCTCCATCGCATAGTTAAGCACTGTTGTATTATGAGCACCGCAAAAACCTTTGTCACTTGATATTACAACATAGGTACAGTGCTGACGTTCACGTTCATATAGAAACGGATGGGTAACATCCTGTGATGAAGCAAGAATCTCTTTCATTGCCCGGCGTATATAAGTGATGTATACACGGTTATGCTCGATATGACCCATGACCTGCCTCATCCTGTTTGAAGAGATCATTTCCATAGCACCGGTTATTTTCCGCGTCTGCTCAATAGCGGAGATATGCTCACGAATCTCATTTGCTTTCTGCATTAGAAATCACTCCGTCGTACTCGTCATTCTGCGCGTTAGTCGCAGAATCTATCGTTGTGTGCAGGTGTTTTCCCGGATATATAGTTTAATTACGGCTTGGATTCTGCGACTGACGCGCAGAATGACGTTGAGATGAAAAACTTTTCAAACAAGGCTTCTAACCCTCCCTTGTCCGCATCGGTCAATTCGCCTGTTTTGTTGATACTGTCAACAATATCCTCGCCGTTTTTGCTCACAAATTCAAGCAAATCAATAGTTGCTGCACTAATTTTGTGCAAATCATAACTGTCAAATTTGCCATCCTCTGCCGCAAGCAGCAATATCACTTGCTCCGCAAGTGTATAGTTTCGTTCCGAAGGCTGCACTAAAAGCTGAACCAAACGCTCACCGCGCCGCAGCAACGATGATGTCGCCGAGTCGATATCTGCTCCAAACTGTGCAAAAACCGCCATATCTCTGTACTGTGCGATTTGCAGCCGCAAGCTACCTGAAACAGACCGCATTGCCTTGTGTTGTGCTGCACGTCCGACACGTGATACTGAAAGACCGACATTTACAGCAGGTCGCTGCCCGGCGTTAAACATTGCAGTTTCCAAGTAAATCTGCCCGTCGGTTATTGAGATTACATTTGTCGGGATATATGCGGAAATATCACCTGCCATGGTTTCAATAATCGGCAAAGCAGTCATAGACCCGCCGCCAAGCTCCGGTGACAGCTTAGCCGCACGTTCAAGCAAGCGACTGTGCAGGTAAAAAACATCTCCGGGGTAAGCTTCACGCCCTGACGGACGGCGAAGCAAAAGCGACATCGTTCTATATGCCACGGCATGCTTTGACAAATCATCATAAACGACAAGTACATCATGACCGTTATACATAAATTCTTCAGCAACCGCGCAGGCAGCATAAGGCGCAATATACTGCATTGCAGCAGTGTCACTCGCCATAGCGGCGACAACTACTGTGTGCTTAAACGCTCCGGTGGATTTGAGTGTATGAACAATACCCGAAACAGTTGATGTTTTTTGCCCGATAGCGCAATAGACGCATATTACACCTGAATCCTTTTGATTCATAATAGCGGACATAGCAATCGAAGTTTTTCCGGTCTGCCTGTCACCAATGATAAGCTCACGCTGACCTCGCCCTATAGGAATCATGCTGTCAATAGCTATAATGCCTGTTTCAAGCGGAGTATTGACCGCACCGCGTTGCATAATTGTCGGCGCATGAGCCTCTATCGGGCGGTATTTAGTACAGTCTAATTCCAATCCGTCGAGCGGTTTGCCGAGCGGGTCAACAACACGCCCTAACAATTCCTCACCGACACATATTCCGGCGATATGACCGGTTGTACGAACAAGGCTTGTAGTCGAAACCGAACCGCCCAAAAGAGCCGCTCCGACACCACCGAGTACCAAATCAAGAGCAAGACCGGTCGCACCGCCTTCAAAAGATAGTAATTCTCCATAATGACAATTTGGAAGCCCCTGAATATGCACGATATCATCACTGTAGCTCTTAACTATCCCGTAATCATAAACAAGCGGGTCAGGTTCGGTTGCTATCAGACGCTCCTTAAGAAGAGCACCCACGGTAGAAAACGACGACTCTACATCGCTCGTCCTCTCTACAGGGCTGACCATTTTCCGCCCAAGCTCATGAAGCCTTGACGAAAAACTCGCATCATAAACCTTACCGTCAATAACGGCAATAAACCCGCCGGTTATTTTCTTACTCTCAACAACATCAAAATCAAGCTTATCACCCAGCTTGTTCTCAAAGCCATCACGAATAGAAGCAATCAGCTTCTCATCCTGCGTAGATGCGACTATAAGAATCGGTCTATCCATTTTCAATACCTACCTAAAAAACTCATCAACAACACTTTTATTATCGTCAGCGGAAACCTCACGCGCAAGAATACGGGAAGCCATTTCAGTCGCCAGCTGTGTAATTTCCTCGCGTGAATTTTCCAGTGCCAGATCCTTCTCTTCCACAATACGGGCTTCTGCTTCGTCGATTATTACCCTTGCCTTTTCGTGTGTTTCCTTAATGATTCTGTCAGCTTCAGCATTAGCTTTAGCCTGATTATCACGCATCAATTCACGTCCGTGTTCTTCGATTTCCCCGATTTTTTTATCATATTCATCATGAAGAGCCTCGGCATCCAAACGTTTCTGCTCCGCGTCATCCTTTTCACGGCGAACACGCCCCTCACGCTCTGAAAGAAAACGGACAACGTGCTTCCAAAGAATAAGACGCAATAAAACAAATAATACTACAATATTTATGAGACTGATTATTACATCCTGTGGATGAAAATCCAAAATCTCAACCCCTTTAATTCAAATGACAAATGATAAATGAAAAATGAGAAATGACCAAACGCGAAAAACTAATGACCAACATAGATCTAAATCGTACCTCGCCGATTATTATGCGGTTGTGGTTGGTCCTGCGAAAATTAAAATCAACGCGGTTACGAAGCCGTAGATTGCTGCTGACTCTGTCAGAGCCAGACCGAGCAGGAGCGATGCGTTGATTTTGCCTGAAGCCTCCGGCTGCCGTGCAATAGCGTCCATTGCCTTACCGGTAGCAAAACCCATAGCGATCGCTGCTGCCACACAAGACAACAAACACATAGCAATACCAATATAGTTCATAAAAACAATCCTCCAGTTTTTTATTCAATCGCTTCATTTATAAACGTCAACGTCAAGGTTACAAAGATGTAAGTTTGAATCAACGGGTGAAATGCATTAAAGTACAAGCCTGCCACGCTCGGGATTGCAACGGCATTGCTGCCGAGTGCAGTATAGAGCAAATCTATTACAATCATACCGCCGAGCATATTGCCGAAAAGACGACAGGCTAATGATACCGGAATAGCAAAGTCTGAAATGACCCTAAACGGGAAAACAAGCGGAGTCGGAGAAGCAAGCGACTTTAATCTGCCGCGAAAACCTTTCTTCTTTATACCATAAGCGTTGATAAAAATAAACGTCATAAAAGCAAGAGAAAACGTCATAGTTATATCAGCAGTAGGTGGTCGAACCCTGAAAAGTTCTAAAAATGCACTCATAATTAAAAGCGAACCGATAGTTAAAATATAAGAACAAAGAAACTCACCTGTGCCATGTGCCTGTGCATTCGTATATTTCCCGACGTATTCAACAATCAATTCAATTACATTTTGAGCACCGCCCGGCATATCCTTCGGATGTCTGAAAATAGTTAAACGAATTATTATTGCACCGATAATAAGAATAGCCATTGCGACCCATGTGAAAATTATAGTGTAACTAAGACTGAAACCAAGCACCGTTACCCGCTCCGGCCAAAGCGAAAAATCAAGACTGGTTTGCTCGGCTCCGAAGATAATATTAATGACCCTCGTTAAAAAAAGATAGCCGCCAACAACAATTAACCCTGTAGCACCGAGTTTCTTGAGTTTATCAACTTTTTTTTGGCTACCCTCAGCCTGCTGTTGATTGTTCTCTGTCAGTTTTTGAACGGTCTCTGCACCACGTTGCGAAGTTTTTTCATCACTTTGCAACATGTTCCGCCGCCATAAATAACCGGCAGCTATTAATAAAACAGAAATACCAAGTAATATCCAGTTTGTCAAAATAGCGACCCCTACTTCTTTTTCTTTCTTTTACTCTTATCCGGAACATCTTTTTTCTTAGTCATAAAGACAAACTTAACTACCGCACATGTTACAAGTGATGCTGCTGCACCTATTCCCAGCCACATAAGACCGCTGGGAAGCAGAAAAGCGAAAATTACCAGTATCACAAACGGAAACAAAAATTGAGTAATTGCGAAAATCACAGTCTTACTGCCGGCTTTGCCTCCGGTAACAGAGGTCACAAACTTATACAGCAACAGAAACTGCACAACACCCGTTGCAATACCCACAAAAACAGCAATAATATAAACAACTACATCCGGCACAATCAGTTCAACTCCATAAAAAAATGCATTACTAATGTACCTTATATATGTGAAAAAATCAACACAAATTGTCAGGGGGACGGTTCTCTTGACAAACTATGATGAAAAATCAACATAAGTTGTCAGGAGAACCGTCCCCATGACAAAAACGCAGAGACGATTATGCCCCTGCGTTTTCTATGTACTTGCTTAAATCCTAATCCGGAACCAGACTGTTGATATCGATTATCAGGCTTATTGAGCCGTCGCCGAGGACTGCGCAGCCTCCGATGCCGTGCATGCCAAGGTTGTGCTTTTGGATGTATTCCGGAAGTGGTTTTATGACCGCCTGCTGCTCACCGATCAACTCGTCTACAAAGAGACAGAATGTTGTTGTATCGGTTGTAATCATTACGAGGATGCCGTCGTCGAGATTCTCATAATCATTTTCGATACCAAAGATTCTATAGAGCCTGAGAACGGGATAGCACTCGCCGCGGATCATTATCATCTCACTGCCGTCCGGATCGAGGAACACGTCTCCGTCATTGGGTTTAAACGATTCCTGAATTGAGAGCATCGGAACAATAAATACAAGCTTTCCGACGCGGAGCTTCATACCATCAATGATTGCGAGAGTGAGCGGTATACGGATTTGTATTGACATTCCCTGTCCGGGTGTGCTTTCTAATGATATTGTACCGCCGACCTTGTCGATGTTACGCCTGACAACGTCCATTCCGACGCCGCGGCCTGAAAATTCCGTAACCTCTTCGTTTGTTGAAAAACCGGGCGCGAAAATCATGTGATATACCTCTTTGTCGGTATATTCGTGATCGGGCTTAGAGGTTAAGCCTTTGTCGTTGGCTTTGCGTAAAATCGCGCTTCTGTCGAGACCTTGACCATCATCGGATATAAGGATAACAACATCGCCACCGGCACTGCGCGCTTCAAGTGTCAGCTTACCTTGTGCAGGTTTTCCGGCTTTTATGCGGACATCGGGTGTCTCGATGCCGTGGTCTACAGCGTTGCGGATTAGATGCATCAGCGGGTCAGATAATGTATCAATGATGTTTTTATCGACTTCCGTTTCTTCACCGATGAGAACAAGCTCAACGTCCTTGCCGACTTTTTTACTGACATCTCTGACAATGCGGTGCATTTTTTGGAATGAGTTTGAAACAGGAAGCATACGGATTGACATGACAATATCCTGCAGCTCATTTATCAGCTTGCGAAGCTCTTGGCTGCTGCGCTCGAATGAATCGATGTGAAGATTCGCGACCTCGGGATTTTTTGTAACCATTGACTCTGTTGTTACAATTTCACCCATTAGATTCATCAGTTTATCAAGCTTATTTACATTTACGCTGATGAAGTTTTGCTTGACGGCTTCGGATGTAGCGGGCTTTTCATCAACCGGCTTGCTGTCAGCGGTCTCATCGATTACCGGCTTCGGACGCATGGAAGCCGGAATTTCTTCGCTGTCGGGTGCAAGCGCAAGAACACTGGAACTTTCAACATACATTACGCCATCTACGATTCTGTGAATCGAATCCGGATTCTCCGCGGATTGTATATATATTGTAAAGCCGTTGGCAATAATTTCTTCGCTTACGGTGCTGTCTTCCAAATCTTCGGGTACACTAATCATTTTCGAGCAATACTCGTTAAGAGTGTTAGTGACCGTGAATGCACGCAGGTTTTCCATTTGGCAGCCGGCTTCAAAAATGACTTTGATTTTATAGATTGGAGAGTTGTCATCACCGGGGTTTGAGTCATCTGCTGAATACCCGGCGGAAACGCTGCCTGTATCAACGGGACCGGCATCGGCGGGTGCACTGCTGCTCGCGGCGGCGACATTGCTCGCAGCCGGTGGAGGTGCGTCATTCATTATCACGTCAGTGTAATTATGTATTCTGTCGCTGAGTTCAGTGAAGTCGCCGTCAGATTCCGCTCCGGACAACAGCTTTTCGACTTCAATCTTAAATTTATCTCCGGCTTCGAGTACAAGCTCTGTTATGCCCTCGACGGTATCGGCATCTTTACGTGTTTTACCTTCACGTATCTTATCAAACATATCTTCAAGTGCGTGTGAGAGCTTTGCAAGATTATCAAGAGACATCATTGCTGACGAACCCTTGATTGTATGCATTACACGGAATATTTCATTAATATGTTCTTCAGTCAAGGACTTGGCTTTTTCGCTTTGCAGAAGTGTCTCTTCAAGCGATTCAAGCAGTTGCTGTGTCTCAAAAATGAAAACGTCCAGCATTGGATCCAGTTCACGCATCATAGTCACCTACCATTTCGTAGTATTTTAAGCAAAGAAGAGCTTAAAACCAATATTTAGTCAACCCGGCTTTATCAGCCCAGTTTTTTAATTGCCGCAATAATGCCTTCTTCCTTAAACGGCTTGACAATGAAACCCTTCGCGCCGGATATAATTGCATCTCGAACCATAGCCTCTTGTCCCATTGCAGAAACCATCACAACCTTTGACTGAGGATCGAGTTTAGTGATTTCCTTGAGAGCATCGAGCCCGGTCATTTCCGGCATGGTAATGTCCATTGTGACGATGTCGGGAGATAAATCCTTGTACATCTCGACTGCGATTAAGCCGTTTTCGGCTTCGCCGACG
>Ga0123353_10004969_pt1 | contig 17320 bp, 12 predicted proteins | sample TergutLab28metaG_3_FD_92763 | JGI IMG/M metagenome (GOLD analysis project Ga0123353, IMG submission 92763) | Labiotermes labralis P3 segment gut microbial communities from Petit-Saut dam, French Guiana - Lab288 P3 | ecosystem: Host-associated > Arthropoda: Insects > Digestive system > Gut ...
ATACGCGCCACATGCCCAACCCATCTCATTCTTCTCGATTTTATCACCCGCACAATATTGGGTGAGGAGTACAAATCATTTAGCATCTGAAAACATATAAAGGACCTAAAATTACACTTCTAATTTCTTTGTGCAATATTAAGGTTAACGAATCCAAAAAGAGCTCCGATTACAGTCTGTATTAAACACTGATAAATGTGAATGTTAAGAAAACGTCTTATGAGAAGTCAGCCACGTGCTGCATTGACCTTACTGAAAGTTCTTGTAGCGATCTTCCGTTTACATAAGTGATCCCATCTTGGGAATGCCAAGCCATGTCCTCGTGACGGCACTTACCGTAGTACCTGACACTCTCTGTCTCCCTCTCATGTTATGATTTCCAGATGACAAGGGGATCAGATTACGGCGAATAAGTGCATTAGTTCGTGTCTGGTGTAAGAGTGCGGGCTGCTCAAAATTAATGACAGGGTTTTAACTCCTGATTATGATGAGGTCAAGTGATGAGCCTCACTGAACCAGAGAGCGTAGAGTACGTGGGAAGGAGTCGAAGATGAGGGAGAGAAGTGGGTTTGAGAGAAACAGAGACCACCCTGGTCGCCATGTTACAGAATCCAGGTACTTCCGTTCTCATGCTGTGTATAATAGCTTGGAAGAGGAAGAGATTAATACGTACTTAAAATACTTCTCTATTTTATGAAGTAAGGAAGGTTAAAATTGTGTTGTTCTCTGATACAATTTCGCATCGTTTCCACAAAACCCGGTCTTTTGTTTTTACATTTATCTATTGAATGCCTTTAATTCTTCCTCACTATTAATTAATGGGTGCTACCACAGTCGTCCAATTTTCACAAGTTTTACAACTTGTCTCTCCATTTTTTTCGGAGCTTTCCACGTTTTTTGTCCTTCGGGATTATATCAGTAAGTTTACTTTCGTAGTTCATGACCTTCAATCCTATTTGCTTACTCGCAACGTAACTGGCTTCTTACTTCTTTCTTTACACTCTTAAATGGCAGTGGTTCTTCGTTTATTTGACATGATTTCTTGTAAAGTTACTTCTAGAAATGAGCCGTGATATCACACGTGTAGAGTTGTTCAGTAAATTGATGGAATAAGTACAGGTAAGAAGTACGGAGATTGAAGAATGTTATTTAAGAGATGTTGGGCTGTGTTCGTGATAGAAATATATCGAACTTTCGGTGGAAATAGTCACATCCGTCTTCATGATTGAAGAATAAAATTCCTCTTATGCTCTGAAAAGTGAGACAACAGGTTTATCCTAAGCTTCTTTAATTTTCTTACAGAATGCACGGCGTTGTACACAATATTTTTGTAATCAACCCTATAAGAATCTAAAATTTTGCATTAGTAGCATTAATTAAAAGTTACGCAACTTAATCTTCCTTGAACCAATTCGTCCGTCCATTCCCCATTCCTCTGTTTGATTTATTGTTCCTTCTTTGTTTTTCTTTCTTTACGTATCTGTGTTTTTCTTTGTTTTCCTTTCGTTCCCTATCTTTGTTTTTCTGTATTTACTTATTTATTTACTTACATGTGTATTATTTTTCTCTTATTTCAAGTTGTGCTTCTGTTTCTACTATTTGTAAGACATGTTACAGGCCCCCTTTCCGTGATTTAATTTCTATTCTGCCTTCTTTATAAACCAAATACAGGAGATTTACCCTACACCCCCGCGTAGATGGTAGGATAACATTAAGATGGATTTTCAGGAAGTGGAATATGGAGGCATGGACTGGATCGATATGGCTCAGGTTAGGGGCAGTTCGATGGCACTTAAGAACGCGGTATTGAACCATCAGGTTCCATAAAATGCGGGGAATTTTTTGACTAGCTGAGAAATGGTTAGCTTCTCAAGAAGGACTCTGCTGCATGAAGTAAGTAAGTATGTAAGTAATACAAATGCTTCGCCCTCTTCTCTGTGTACTTTAATATGTTATCAGTAAAATGTATCGCCTTCAGTTCACATTGCTCCCGTGTTCCTTATTCCAAATTTTCATTATATTGTCCACGATATGTTTTAGTTTTAAGTTTTATGTATAGTTGTATTACGGGCGTTACTTTTCCATTTGGAACCCTTGTATAATAACTGTAAGAACCGCTAAAATTCCAGCCTATTGTGTAATTTCCGTGTTTTATCTATTGAAAATTTTCTACCTTTTCCTTGTTTCATGTAATAAACTCATTAAATGCATTGTGTCAAGCAATTTTCTTGTGATTCACAGAATAATTTGAAAATTTTTAAGTCATATTCTTTCAGTTACATTTTATAAGTAATTTGTATGCCCATATAGGACAGTTCATTTATTTACAATTTATCCGACAGTCCTGCAATTAGTTTTCCTGGACATCGTTACAGAACACAGCAACGACAACATCCTCCTCCTCATCATCATCATCATAAACAGCAACAACACCAACTACATTAATACGTGTAACATTAGAAGAGCTTTGTGAAAAGTAATTTTTCCTCACTGAAACATATGTAACGTACAGATAGGAAACATCACTGCCATTAATACGTACGGCTTTGGGGTCTACTTTCATTAGTTTCAGGCGTATTCTAAAGCAAGTCATACAAGTAACGGAATTGATATTAAATTCTGGAATTGGCTCTGATTCTGTACCACTCGCTTCTTTGGATTACTAAACACTGCATTCGGGTTTACGAGAGAGTAACCGGCCGGTATAAATGGAGGATTATTTACATTGACAAGATAATCGTATTTAAATGTTTGAGCCCCCCGCCATTACCGACCGTGTCACTGGTAATGTATTGATTGTGCCTTCTGCTAAGCCTGTGGAATTAGGCATACCACAGGTAGTGAAATGTTTGTGTTATTCAGTGCTCTGGGCATTTGATGATTGATGACCGTAGGTTATTGGCTTTTACGCTATGGACTGGAAGAAAAACATTGACGCACTTTCACAGTTTCTTTTACGGTGATTTTTATAAGTATTAATTTGCGTTAATTGTTAATTAATTAATTAACAAAGTCATAGTCCTCTTAACACATTCAGTTCTGAGAATGACACACACACACACACACACACATATATATATGTATATATATGCATACACACACACGTATATATTATTTTTCAAGTCGATTTAATTTTTCCTGTATATTTTGGTATGCGACTTGTCAAGTTAGCCGTTTTAAAGTGGCATAAGAAATAAATTAATTTAACCCAATTCGGTAACAGTCTTTGGTCTATGAGAGTTTAAACGCATGTAATATTCTATGAGTTTTTAAACGGCGTTATTTGCGATGGTCAGCCCGTTGTGTGTATGATTCTATGATCGAGTAAATGATTACCATCAACAGAACACTTTATTGGTTTTTATTAATGCTAATATGCTTACACTTGATATAAATTACTTGTATTATTGTGGTAGTGTAGTAGAACACTACTACAAAATTCCTGTACAAATAAATTGTTACAAATTGCATGAGTACTTTGTTGCACACCGCATAAACCAAACAGATGTCGGGGTAGAAAAGGAAGTCAAAACACGCAACATTGTGTAGGAAATAATAATTACGTCACAGCACTGTAAGTTTAACCTTGCCAACTTAAAATTTGATCATTCCATTATACAGGGCGCTTCATAATGTACTCCGGGATTACAAAAATTTATTATAGGAAAACCGTAGGACACGTGTTTATGAAACCTGTACAGATGGAAGGAACTACTCCAAAAAATTTTTTTTTTCCCAGTAAGAATTTTTCATCGTAGTTCACATTTCTGCCGCTAGGCGCTGCGAGTGTATGCAGTGAGAAAATGGACGCTCCGGGGGGAGAATCGTTTTGTGTTCTGGAATATCACACGAGTAATTCTGTGGTTACTGTGCAACGTGCATTTCATGCAAAGTACGCAAACGACCCACCTACAAGACCTCGCTGACCTAAAGCCACGGATCATTGCAGCAGTGAAGAATGTCGTTGCACCCCTATTGACGCGTGTGTGGCAAGAACTTGAATATCGTATCGATGTGTGCCGTGTCACCCGTGATGCACACATCGAACATCTCTAGCTGTCAAAAATACTTTTCAGTTTTCCTGTGGGTGTGAACCATTCCTTTAAAGTAAGTCCTTTGTTTTTCTTGTTATAAATGTTTGTAATCACGGAAAACATTATGAAACGCCCTGTAAAATGTGTCAATTTCAATACCTACGGATAATCCGAGCGACCGACATCTATATCTAACTATAATGTAAATTTTAAATTGTAATTTTATATGTATGTCGCGTACTGGTCTAAAGATGATAAAATATTGGTCGAAATATGTAGCCAATGAGAATATATTGATACACAAGTCAGGAAATATACGGATAGCATAACGTTGAGGCGCAATTTTGCAACCATTGTTGAAGTGGGAAATCAGTTCTTGTTACATATTCTGAGAGCGTGTTTGTAGTCTTAGGTATCCATTGTGCAACACGCGCGCCATATTTTCATCTAGCTTGTCCGGCTCTGTAACATTTTTTCACAACTCATAAAGGCACGATTTGAAAAAGAAAATTGAACCTGAAATGTGTGTTCTGATCTTATTTACAAAGTTTTTCAGTAATATTTCTCATCCTAAGAAGTAATGAGCTGGATATGATGAAAAATATATGTTGTTCTTCATGTAAAATGCCGTTTATTGTGGGATTTTAAGGAAACTTAAATTTTCTGAGCAGGTTTCCATAAAATATTCAATTAACAAATTTCATGAAAATCCGTCCAATGTGAGCCCAGTTGTCTCATGCGGACGGACGGACAGACATGACGAAGCCAATACGCGCGTTTCGCAATTTGCGAACGCTCCTAAAATCCAGTAGATAGTTAAGCTGATGGTAATTGTATACTCAGTTATATTAAACAGTAAGTGAAAACCTGGAATTCTTTCCTCTTTAATTATTGGTTTTATAATTACAAATTCTATTGTTTAGTTTGTTGTTGCAACTCTTGTGTAGGAAGATAGCCTAAGTTACACGATGTAGATACATGACTAGTGGACCTTCAATGTAACTGTAATTTTGTTGCTGGAAATGTGAAGCAAACCATTTACTTGTTATAATGAATCTGTTACACAAACTGATGATTGGTTCTGGACCGTAGAGGTGTAGAGACTGCACTATTTCTTGTACGCGAATGACAGTAATCCTCCGTCACGATAGAGAAAAAAGGCGCCGAAGAGGAAAGGAGAGGAGAATTCGAACATAACACGGGAGAGTAATTAACATTCTGAGTGACCCGCAGAAAGCTCTTGTTGTAGACATAGAAGAGCCTACCACATCCCGCACAAACTCATGCCCAATACAGTCCAAAATGCAATTCCCCATTCTCTCTAAACCTGCTATTGTGTCCGTGTATGGATACTCTTGTGTAGCGGTCACAGTAACTACATCAGACCTCACCGCCTGCCTATACACTAGGCGCATTTGTTTACAGAATCAGCAAGCGCACCTAAAGCTTACACACGGAAACAATGCTTGTTTCACAAAAACGAATAGGAATCCGATGTCCTTCTGTAACAAAAGGAACATTTCTGTTAAAATTACTCCTGTTTGTGTCTATAGGGTTTCATGGTGAACAGAATATTTCTACGAAACGAACAAATGAAGGTTAGATTACATTATAGTGTAAGAGAAATGGGAGTGAGAATTTTTGTCACGCAGTGTGTTTTATTTGATATGATGCGATGACCGGAGTGAAATGAATATACATGGATATAAGCAATTTCAAATTACGTCTTTGTGACACAGTGTTCTATTTGCGATTGACAGTGATTTTGTACCGTCACAGCACATTTGAACATAATGTGCTATATTTATGTACATTACAGTTTCCTCTTATATTGTAAGGTCATTGAAGGTCATCGCCAGCTACAGCACTTTACACGTAACGTCAATAAGAATGGAACTAGCATGTAGGTACAGACTAATGCAAATATGACGATGATAATGATGATCATCATCATAATCATAAAGAACGTTCTAAGTTTAGTGTATATATATATATATGTGTGTGTGTGTGTGTGTGTGTGTGTCCTATATAACTCATTCGCTTTCAGATAATCCTGTTCGGTCCATCTTCTTCTTGGGAAGCCTATATCCTGTTTTCCATTGGTCTGATACTGTGTTGTTAGATTTGGCCAGCGGTTCTTTCCCGTTCTGTCTACGTGTTGAATCCAGTATTGTTGGTAGCTCCTAATCCCATCAAGTACACTGTCCTGATTTCGTTTGCCTTCCTTATGTCAACATTGTTGTGTCTATCCCGAACCCTGAGGCCTAGGAGTGGTCTTAGAAATCGCACTTTTGCTACCCCTAGTTGTTTCTGTTCTTCTCTGTTCATTTTCAAACGCTCGCTTCCGCAACAGAGTGTTGCTTTCGAAACAATGCTGTGGATTAATTTACATTATAACATATTCAAGAATGTGTACTACGACCGTATAAAATGTCTCTCAGATACCTTAGTAATGTCTGCAAAATGTACTTGATAGAATTTGTGAAGATGTACTGGCATTTACATTGCGTTCTGCCGGATTACTGATTAAGAACGGTCTGAGATAAAAAAACCATTCTAAGTAAGAAATCTGGCAATATCAGAGCGCGTTATTTAGATATTAAGCTATATGAATGGTATCCGAAGGATAAATCTGATTGAAGCGATAACGCTTCTGGGTTGTGTTTGCGAGGCGAGGCTGCAGCCCGGACACCACTCCAGCCTAACCGCACCTAACCTACAACCTACAGCAAACCAAGAACGAAATGACCAATGTGGTAATAAACATTATAGTCGCGAGCTCCTGATGATGGGCATAGTAATGCCCGAAACATTTTGAGCCTATAAGAAGTACAATAAAATAATAAATGGCATCTTGTTGGTTTTTATTCTTCACTTGTATTCCTTGTAGCTTATGAACTGGGGTTGTGTATATAACTAGCACTGTGCTCCATAAGACGGAATGATACAATTTTTTAGCCTGTCTACTACTTGTATCATGGTCTTCAGTTAAAATTAAAAGCACCCATCTGAATGCTGCTCTCTGGCTCCTGTACTTTGCGTTATATGATCGTTGCTCAGCCATTTCTTTAGCTTCAGCTCTTACCTTAACAGAAAGCACGTTCTGTGTTTTACACGCGATGTTTTATGCTCAACTGTTTCTTCGACCTCAACTCATACATCACTGACAACACATTCTGTCGTTTTGTATACTTGATTCTGCTGCATAAGTCTTTCTTCGGTTTTGAGACACAATGTCACATAGAATACCGTACATCCGCAACATGACAACATAGTTTTGACTCAGGTCACTCAACGTAGCTCGATCCTTTTACCGTGGGCTGATTTTTTTTATGGTGGCTTCTCGTAATTGTACTTAAACCTCTGCCTTAATTTTACTCTACTATTTTTATTATCTGACAATTTATGACTGTCACAGTCAGGCACACGCATGTGTATGAACACACAGGCACTTTGCGAAATTTGGGGTGTAGGGATGTGTCGGTGGATTTGTGTTTACTTCCGTTCTGAAGGAACAATAGGCTACCCTATAAAGCCGACATATTGTCACATCCCTGACGACGTGAATCCCCGACACAGGCTCATTTGTTTATTATATGTGTGGCATTTATACGAATTTTACTCCTCAAAGAAGTGAACAGACGCTGGATATGCGAGAGTGTCGCGTGGCTTATGACATGATCTGGGGATTTTATTTCTGAGTTAATTCCACTAATAAATACCACACATACAAACATAAATCTGTTTCTTAAGGCATATGGAACTTGGATGCCAGGAGCAATGTATATTGGCTTGCGCACAAGTGAATCGGACGGATTAGCACCATCGTTTGTGTTCTTTGAATGTAACAGAACATTTACAAATGTTAGCTCTATCATTAAATATATCTCAATCATCGCTTACCTGGTCTATGGATCATCTTGGTGATCTACAGCATTTGCCACCCAAATCTCCTGTCCTGAATTCCTAAATTAATGTCTGTTATAGAACTGAAAATTCTAGTGTGCAAGTAAAAAACTGAAAACATGAGGAGCATTTCTGCGTCGCATTTACTGTTTCCAGCATGTGTAATGAAGATCCCTACGTTAGTGAGGTTAGCTACGAGTTCAATTTAAACGTGTACAGGATGTGTACTGTGACTTAAGGATAGCCATTCTCAGCATTTATTGTAAATTCAGCAAACGAAGCTTTATATAAATATTCGTTAGTTTCTTTTTGCGTGTTTCTTATCTGGTTCATGGCAAGGCCTTTGGAATAAACTCGTCAAATTACGCTGTGAAGTCATGAGACATTCTGTTATTACAAGCTGCCAACATTTTAAGGAAAATATGGTACTAAGAGTGGGTCGGGTAGCTCAGTCGGTATAACGACTGGCTACGAGATGGACGATCCGGGGATCGAATCTCGGTGGGGCGAGATTTTCCGCACCTGTCCAGACCGGCCCTGGGGCCCACTCAGCCTCCTGTACAATAGGTTCCTTGTTTTTTCCAGAGGTGAAGAGCGGCCGAGGCCTGACTCTGAACCTCACCCTTTTCTAGTGCCGTGGTTAAGAAAGAGTACAGCTATACCTCTATTCCACTTATGGGCCGTACGGTCTGTACAGAGCCTCAGTGCCTGTACAAGGGCGCACTTTACTTTTTACTCTTTGATACTAAGAATAATTTATATGCGCTGGCGAGTATTGCCTTTTCACCAAACACGTTAACAGTGACGCAGTACAATAATTCTTCCCTTGTTAATGGAATACAGATCCAAAACGTTTTTAATCCTTCAAGAGATCTGAAGAGGAAGCGGGGTAGCAGATTCGATACGGACTGGCCGATCCGGTGTTTATTTCCCGGAAGAAGTAAGAGTTTCTTCTCTTCTCCACAACGTCCACACTGGCTCCAGGGCCTAGCTGACCTCCCATTGACTGGATACCGAGGTCTTTCCTGGAAGTGAAGCTAAGCACTCCTCTTCATGCAGTCAGTAGAGCTGTACCCCTACTCCTGCTAAATCCCTTCAGGGAAAATTTTAACTTTATCTTTCACGAAAGACTTGAAATATCCATAGACTTGAAGATTCGTGTGATCATGTTCTGGAATATGATAACGTGAGATCTTATTGGACATGGGCAGTCTACATTCAACGCACAATTTTAACTTGAAGACAGAAAATGTCCGAAGAAACTTTAAAATGAAAATTTTAGCAGTTTCTTCAAAACGCTGGAGATTATCTACTCTTCTACAGAAGCATGTAATCCTGTAGTCACAGTATTATTAATTTTCGCACCCCTGGTTGCATGTTAAGACGTCAATACAGGCTTTTGATACTAACCACCCTTCTACTCAATGGGTACTCTATACACTTTCCCCAGGAGTGGAGCGGTCGATGCATGGCTCTTCTAGAACCGAGGTTAAATATAATGGGAAATGTTCGCCTACGCCCCCTCAGTCCGTACGTCGTGCGTAAGGAAATCATGAATACTATAGCGAGGATTCTCAATCCCAGAGCCGCAAACCAAACTTTGGTCGAGGAAATTTTCCGACAGGTCATCGACACCCAAAATAATCGGTTTCAAGTATTCTTCATTCGAAAGTTTGTGTTCGGAGAAATGTAAAACTGGCCGGAATTGAGAAATTTTATCCCAATTTTATCCTCATTTATTATTTAAATACCGCTGTACATTTTTTTAGCCTGACTTCTTGTATCTATTCGTTTTAGGTATACAGGGGTTACTTCTGCGCCAGATAGCACTCAATGACGCACATTCGGTGGGATTTTTCTGTAAAAGAGATCGGCCGGGCGTAGAGGCATCCATCTATACACACAAACACACACAACATTCAAAAGACAAACATTCATGCCCCTGGAGGGATTTGAACCCACGATCTCAGCATCCCAGTTGCCCCAGGCGTCATGTTTTAACATTAAACTAGCTTGTTTCAATATAATTAATCACGTAATTATAGATGAGATTTTGATGTATCCATACTGAATTATTTGGCACTGCTTGTACTGATACTGTCTGGGTCGCAAGGACGGTGTCATTTCCTGTTCTGTTTCATGGACAAATGAGTGTGAGGACCACCGTACGAAAGAATTCATGCACAACTGAGGGTCGTTCGCTTTATGATTGTTTACCTTCAGTTAGAGGAAACTAGCTCGCAGATTAATCGGACATTTCATCTTATTTGCTGGGAGACTGCAATGTGATTTGGCTCATGTCATTTCATTTCCTCACTTCCCTCATCCCCGGCTGTTCGCCAACAGCCCTGTGTTTGTAGTGTTATCAATGGCTGTTAGATCAAATATCAGCGAGGCTGTTCAGACAGAGATGAATTTTTTAAAACTCTTTCCTATTATACCCACAACCGAGTATATCACTTAGACTGTCTATCTGTATTGTGCCCACATAAAGAGTCTGTGTATTTCAAAAGGTTCTCGCAATTAATAATGATTATTTCCCTAAACATCAATAAGTAATTCGCCTTTTTAATAGACAGGTATTTTGGCTGTGTGAGGTTAGAGCCGAATCTCGAAATCAGATACCGATTATTTTAGTTTTCAGTGATCAATAGTACGAAACAATATGCTTGCGTAGTTCTGCGGTCACATATATCTCTAAATTTTCATTTTACTTTTTAAAGTTGCCTACATTTACACTTCAAAAACGTTCTTCTACAGGATGTCCCACTCGCTACCGAACCCGGCATTTCTTTAATAATTTTACCACTAATGAGGATATTGCAACGAAATTTGAAGCGGACTACAGACACATTCGTCTTCATTTCTCACAAAACGAACGTACTCCTGTTCAAATTTCGTTGCAATACCTTCATTGGTGTTAGAATTATTAAAGAAATGCCGGATTCGGTAGCGAATGGGACACCCTGTAGTTACACATATGCGCATGAATACCCTTTTTTGCGGGGGTTATTTTTGCTCTGTTATCAGTAACAAAATAGCCTTATAGAGTGGCTAAACTTTAAAAAAAAATTAAATTAAGAAATTAAGTAGTTACGATTAAAAGAGGAAATGTCTGTTAATGGGAATATAATAAAAACTAAGCCGGTATTAGCGAAATTATCACTGAGGACTTGCATAAACCATATTGATATGTTACTGAACTCTCGCTTGGTCTTAAAATCATCCATATTTCTCCGTTCTTTAGTTAAGTCTTCGTTCGCATATTTGCACTCTTTTCAGTTGTGTAATTTGAATTATAGTGGATTAGTTTTCCTGCATTTGTTTACACTTTAATATATCTCGTTTGTTTGAAGTAAAATAGACCAACCTACGGTAATTTGAAGTAGTTTCATGAATTTTGGTTCTCTCATTATACGAGGGAGAGTCAACTGAAAACCTAAAAAATTAACACACAATTATATTACAATATTTTTAAGGTTTTCATTTGACTCACCTTTGCATCTTGGCAAACTAAACGTGAACTGAAGTGGCTTGATATAATTAAAAGAGCTAGTGACTCGTCCAGGAAGTTCGAGGATATTATGATAACTTAAGGGAAATCAACACAAATTACCAAAGACGGAGATACACTGATTTATTTCATTCAAGTTACTGGACTTGGGTAGGTCTCGCGGTAAAGCAAACTGAATAAACTGATAGAATACAGACCAAAAAAGTCTTCCTTTTTGTGTCCTTTAAAAATTTCGTGTTTATATTCAGTTGGCGTCACCAGATATTGCTACCTTCTGTTGTCAATTATGTAACTAATGCCTGTTTCAAATTCTTCGTATTAGGATATTTTACTCTTTGCACTATGAAGTTATTACATTCAGAATTAGGGGCCGATCCAAATCAATCTGTCAGCTTTCTTGCTTCGTGTTACTGACAGACAGGGTCAAAATTTCGGCCTAGATATAATATATCCTTAATGAAATTTTTGTCCTTTTTCTCATTCCTTGTAGAAAAAATTTGAAGACAGTACTTTAGGATAGACCATGAGAGGTTCCTTCCACATTCCTTCGAAATCATTATTCAGTAGTCATCCCATCTTTCGACAATATAGGCTTATAATCCGAAATATATTAAATGTATTTAAAGAAAGTTTAAGTGGGTATAAAATTGTCTCTTTTTAACGAATTTGGAAAGTTGAAAATTCTCTCAGGATTAGAATTGTGTCTCATTTCTGTTAACGTTCAGATTTCGATTACAGTCCATTTCAATATTTTTAACATTATCTCATATTTCAAAAGCTGGAAATATGTTTGAAAATATGTCGTTATGCTCTGCTTATCGTTCATATCATTTAAAGTCCCTTAATTTGTCTTCTTTAAATTTCCCTATTTGCTATTGAAAATCGTCTCCTTTGATATTGAAGCTATTCAGTGTGTTTAGTATCATGGACACGTGACTGTGGAAAATCAGATGTACCCAATTCTTCAGTAATTTCTTTCATCTGTTAATGGCTATTTTATTTGATCTAATTTGCTTATTATAGCAGTTTTTTACCCTAAGCCCCCTGTCATTTCTGTTTTCATTTTGCACCATTCAGAGTTATTGGTTTAAAAATGTCTTTCCCTGTCCAACTCATGTGTTCATGTTGTTGATATGTTACATAGAAACCTGACCATACAAACTTCCATTTTCGAAGCAGTAATTCTGTCATAATTCCCGTTACTGTTTAGTAACGATCTCGTACCAGAAGTGTAGAACCTACCAACAAGGAAATGTCAGTGTACTAACGCTAACGCTACAAGCTCAGCGCCACACATATAGCGAAAGTCAAGGGACCAGAGGATGTGGTGTTCGACTGCCGGTGGGTCGGACTGATTGAATTAGTCGAAAACGTAATTCAAATGAAGGTTACTGTCTCACGCGAAGTAATGTCGTGGGGTTTGACATCTAACAACATTTCGGAGGAATCTGATGACTTCAATTTCAGGGCACAGAAATACTACAATGACTCTTGAAGAAAGCGGCTGAAGAAATAGTTGTCTCGTATGTTTAGGTCCGGAAAGTGTTGAGCTGTCCAGATACAAAAAAATAGAGAATGTAATTCCTGAGTAAAAGTGTTTTCGTAAGGGCTGAAATGTAATTGCATGAACATGTTGAACGCTACGAACCCGTCAGTACATAGAAAACGTGAAATATATGTGACCTTTATAGACAACGTTAGACCAAGTAAAATCTCTGATATTTCGATTCGACGAACGAAGACAGAAAGTTTCCAAAAGTGTAGGGCTAAATCTTGAACCATTTTATACTTGAAGTATGACATTTCAAGTAAAATAAGAGATTAACGTATTTGTATTGTGAGTGATTAAGGTAAAGACGACGGCTATGATATATGAACTGAAACTGTAAGAGTTCAATTTACTGGCATTCTGTGAATTATATGCAACAGGGACGTATTCAGACTTAAGCCCAGTTTGCAGTTAGCTTGCGATGGCTCTTCGCTGTCCACCACGTCCTTGACCGTGCAGCGAACGACGACGGTTCACAAACATCGCAGAGTAGGGCGCGAATCGAACCACAGACTTAATGAATAAAAATACAATTCATAGACCTATATAGCTTGCAGAATGAAAATAACAGAGTTTAAAATCGGGTGTTGGACGTAGATTTCAATCGTAATCAAACGGGCGAGATAAACGGCTAAGATTTGTCATGCCGTACTGCGGGTTGTTATTTGTGACGATTAATTATTGACGAAAATATTTGCATGATGTCACGTAAACAGTGTTGAGTTTATTCTGATTTAAATACATTTTTGTGTAAAAATTCTCGATATAAGCCTAACATATCACATATTTCGTGTGAGAAGAAGTCAGCGTTGGAGCCGACTACAAAATCATGCTTGCTACTAAGCAGGTAAAAGCAAAGTTAAAGGGCATCCTTGTACAGGCACTGAAGCTCTGTACAGGCCGTACGGCCCATAGGGGGAGTAGAGGTATAGCTCTACTCTTTCTTGACCGTGACGCTAGAAGGGGGTGAGGGGTCAGCGTCACGCCTCGGCCGCTCTTTACCCCCGAGAAAGACCCGGTACCCATTGTACGGGAGGCTGGGTGGGCCCCAGGGCCGATCTGGATAGGTGCGGAAAATCTCGCCCCACCCGGATTCGATCCGTGGACCGTCCATCCCGTAGCCAGTCGCTATAGCGACTACGCTACCCGGCCCTAATAAGAAGGTAGCAGATGCGAAATACGTCTGTATTTTGGAATGCTGATGGAAACTTTCGTAGATTCTGTAATCTATAGAAACCCATGAGAGAGGCTTGAACAACACTCTCATATACAGCCCACTTTGCATGTATGTACTTTATTAATCCACTAATCAATCAGTATGTGTGTTAGGTTTATATACCAAATTTTTCTCTTTAATTTGGTTCAAATTTTTCCTCATAAAATGAAATTCAGCGATACAAGGCAGACATAGCTCTAATGTGATTTTAATGTTAAGCCCAATGGCTTAGAAGCCTGTATAAATCTCAGGTTCTCTGTTGCACATCTATATGAGGACTAACCAACTTGGGGCAGGCAGTCCGCATGCGGCCCTTCAGGAAATTATTTGCGACCCTCGGTTACCTAAATATTTTCAGTAATAAAATATAACAAACAATATATAATAGGTCTACAGAACAAAATAACAACTTTATTAACAGAGAAAATGTTTAGAAACTAAACGCTTAACTTTCAAAACAGCACACAATAAACGAATAATTCTTTGTCTCTGTAGCGTTTAGTAAGGCCTCTTACCTTGTCATTCAGCCTACGTTTAGCGTACTTATTGCTTGTAAATTATGGTTTTCTGGTTAATTAAGTCCTTCCCAATTTCGAAGTATGCACAAAGAATTGAGGCCCACAGACGAGTCTTTAACGAATTATGTGGCCCTTCTATGGCTTGAAGTTAGTCAGCCATGGTCTGTAGAATGCAAACATAACATAGTGCATAATGCGATGTACGTAAACGAGCTTCCAGTTGCCTTCGAACCACCACAGCACCACACAGTATAAACATTGGAAAATACGAACACATGTGATGTCATATCCTTTCGCATTTTACAGTCCTCATATTTTTTTACGAAAGGTAATGTACGTTTATTAGACTGTCATTATGAATATGTCGAAGCTGTTTCACTATTTCTGTCTATCGATCCGCATTATGCAGTTCTGCAGGTCCGTTGGCCCAGGGTCTCTGTTTGCCGGGTATATGAATCATGTTTATAGACATTGGTAGCTCTCGTCAGGCGTAAGATCTGTCCGGTATCAGAGAGCATTCGGCACGAACAGAACAAAATCAAACTAAGCGAAACCATCGTTCGGACGGTAGACGACAATACACGCCTGAAACCTCACGGACAATCTGAGCAGAGCACATCATTTCGGTACTGTATTTCAGAAAACGACTGAAGGAATAGCGTTCATCCTTTCTGGTAAAGGTAAAGATGCCACTGTAACGAATTCAGCACCACGATATTGCGACTTGTGAGGAAGAGAAGCTATAAATTAGTTCACTCATTCTTATCCTCGCCGCTAGATGGAAGTGTGTGGATAGCTGTAGTCTCTGGCCACTACTTAGCCCTATGGGTGACGTCTCGGGTACCCTCTGGAAAGGAGGCTGGTTGGACCGCATTAACCCTTTAAATGCCGAGTTCTAAGGAAGCGTCGCTTGACGCCTACTAGACCACCGTCAACTGGGACAGCGCATTAGCTCATAGGAAACAGTGTAGTGATGTTTTCTGATTGCTAATTAAGGTTAAAAAAAGGCCGAGTTAAGTCCCATCTGCCATCTCCTGGAATTATTAGGAGCTCACCATATTCTCCACGTTAGCAGGATAGGGGTTAATGGCCTATGTGTTTCAGAGAATGAAATCTTCCTACTGCAGTGTAACGTATCTTCGTCTGTTGATGAAAGTTGTTTCTGAAGGGAGCCTATTAAATTTTATTGCTATTCCTTTGGGCGTTTTCAAAAGACGAGCGACCATATCCAATCGGCTAGAAGAGCTGGTGTAAGGTTTCACAAAACATTGATCCAAAGGACACAAGATACAGGTTAATTGGATATAGCACGCTATATGGGAAGAAACCTCAATAAATGAAAGCCAAGTAAATCTTCGTTCAGATAGAAGTTGGAGCAGTAAAAGGCTGAGCCGAAATAAAAAATGTATTTTATTGGCCGTAACTAGGCTTTTAGCTCGGCGATGTTGTATCTGTTTGTGTTGCAGGGTATACTACAACCGTTATTCTTGGAGAAATCAGATCTTGGTGCATAAAGTTATCCGTCCTGCTTCGTGTGCTTTGTTTATTGTGAAGTTAAGGGAAATGCGCTGTGGACGGCTCGAGGTTTTAGACTTCTCTCCTCTCCGGTGTTATAAGAGAACAATACAGTATCAGGAAGTAGATTTGCAAGCTGATTGTTTCTCACGCGACATTTATTTCGAACTAAAGTACAGAAACGGAATATTAAATTCTTCAGTAAAACTAAAAAGTTCATCCAACTTCACGGCAGGTAAACTTATCTGTTTAGTTATGCCTAGTAATATTTAGGCTTCAAATTTTGGCGTAGAAGACACCTACGCTAATATTTACGAAATTTACCACAGTTTTATTTAGATCCAAGAGTGATCTTTAAAGAGAAGAATAAAATGTATGCCCTTTGGTGTACCACCGAAGAGTTTGTTTCGTTTACAATGGTAAATGTCACTCACAAAGAAATCAGAAGACAGAAATGATGAACTGTAATACTCGTAAAATAAAAATCGCTACACTGCCCGCACTGTATTCAGTATCTCCAAAAATACCTGCTTTAGCACATTTGGGCACCAGGAAGTGTGAGAAGAAACTTACGCCTGAGTGAACTCTGAAATATCTACTAAAAACGTCCTTAAAATGGAAAGACGTTGGTCTGACCAATTTGTACCAGTAGAGAAATCGCGCCATCTCCCTCCGATAACAAATCAGACGTTCTGACTCTAAGATTATCTTCTCTTTCAAGTCAGATGAATATTAAACCGAACTTAATAGAAAAATAAATTGATTTTATTTATATAAAAAAGTAAAAAACAACATCAATAGCAATGTGGGGAAACTACAAACAGAGGGTAAAAATTGTGATAAACGACAATATTATTGAAAAAGTAACAGATTTAAATACTTGGGGTATCGCATATCAGAATAAAAAAGTGACTTTGAAGATAAATTGCAAACATACAACAAAACAAACGGAGCTATAAGGAGACATTTTGGAAAACAAATGAACAAAGAAACAAAATTAAGAATTCACAACATTACAGCTAAAGCAGCATTGAAATTTGGAAGTGAAGCTTGGGTACTGAAGAAAAG
>Ga0123353_10004970_pt1 | contig 17319 bp, 16 predicted proteins | sample TergutLab28metaG_3_FD_92763 | JGI IMG/M metagenome (GOLD analysis project Ga0123353, IMG submission 92763) | Labiotermes labralis P3 segment gut microbial communities from Petit-Saut dam, French Guiana - Lab288 P3 | ecosystem: Host-associated > Arthropoda: Insects > Digestive system > Gut ...
TTCCGCCACCATATCAGGAAGCGGCATGAAAACACGCTCACACCAGTAGTTTTCAACGTTGTTTTTAAGCGAATAAAGAATTTTCATTCCCAGATGCGACATGCCAATTTCGTATGTCTCCGGAAAGCAAAACGCAAATCTCACATCAATTTTTCTTTTATCCTTGCAGACCGAATTCACTTCCCCGCCGATATATCTTGCAGGTTTTTGCACATTCGGCAGGAGAATATCAAGTTTTTCTCTGTACATTTTTAATATCCTTTATTTTGTTTTCACCATTATATCAGAAAATAATATATATATCATTACAATCATAAATGAGAAGTTAAAGCTGCTGCGAAATAATGTAAATATTGATATAAATATTCCGATTAAAGCCGTTATTATCTCGATTTTTTTCATTATTAACGAAACTCCGTCAGCAGGTAAAGCATTTATTAAAGCTTTTTCTAAAAGCCTCCCTCCGTCAAAATATCTTATCGGCAAAAGGTTAAATACTCCTATAAGCAGATTCATTATTGCGAATATTTGAAACTTCATATTTATCGGAAAAACATAATAAAACACAATAAAAACTGCGATGTTTAATAAACATCCCGCAGCCAATATACATACCGAAGCATCAAGAGTTTTTTTATGTTTTATTTTAATCCCGCCGCCGTAAATTATCAATGAATTAAAATCTTGTTTTTTAAGAAAAAGCGCCATAAGATGCCCCGCCTCATGAATCACACAAGCGCAGATTCCTAAAATGCCAAAACCGCTTTTATCAAAATAAAAGAATAATGCAATCGTTGCAAAAAATGTAAAATCGACAGCTAACTTAGTTTTACCTTTATACGTAAATTCAATCACAATGATAATGACGGTAATGCGAGTTTCTGAGTTATCCAGGAATTAATTATAACATATACTTCCGGGAAAAATATTTTTAAAATTATAAATAAAACTATTATTAATGCAGCTGCCGCCGCTTGATATAAAAGCACATTATTACCGGATTTTTCTGATGCCGCAAACTTCTCTGCTTTAAATATCGGCGGTATCTCCGGTATAATAAAATCTGCTGCCATCTCTACGTTTTTCATCTCATTCAAAACAACTAATTCCTTTCAATAAAATACGCTCGTCCGTAAATTATATGAAAGACTTTTCTGTTCTATTCTTTAAGTTATAACATATCTTCCCCTGTATCATGAAATTTTTTCAAGTTTCCGATTTTTTTCCCTCGTTCGCTTAGAATATTTTCAATTTCTTCCCACTTAATTTCACATTGAACGCATAATACAATCAAATGATAAAGCAAGTCAGCGACTTCATTTTTTAGCTCTTCACTGTTATTTTTATTATAATTCTTTGCCGCAATAATCACCTCTGAACATTCCTCGCCGCATTTTTTTAGAATTTTATCAAGCCCTTTTTCAAACAAATAACTTGTATAAGAATTGGGCTCTTTCGTTTGTCTGCGCTCGTTTGCCAGCTCATAGAGGTCGTTTAAAATATGGTTCATAAACCTATTCTCCTATTCTGTTAAAGAAGCAGCCCCGGCTTCCTGTATGGCATGCTGCACCTTTTTGCTCAACTTTAATTAAAAATGTATCAAGGTCACAATCGGCGTATATTTCTTTTACTTTCTGCGTATTTCCCGAAGTTGCCCCTTTGTTCCACAGCTCATTGCGCGAACGGCTCCAAAACCATGTATAACCCGTTTCAAGTGTTTTAAGAAGGCTCTCCTCATTCATGTAAGCAAGCATTAATACCTCATTTGTATCCGCATTTTGAATAATTGCAGGAACGAACTCAGATTTTTTAAAATACTTTTTAGTATTCATATTTTTCATTAATCCCCTTTTCATTTATGAGAAATAAAAGCAACTTTTCCCGATTAGTTTATATTTATTTTAAACATAAATCCCTTCAGCTTTCAAGTGTTGTTTAATCTCGCCTACAGTCAGCTCACCGAAGTGAAACACCGATGCCGCCAGTGCTGCGGAGGCTTTTGTCTTTTTAAATACTTCTGAAAAATGCTCGACCTTTCCGCAGCCGCCGCTTGCAATTACCGGAATCGAAACGGCCGCGCAAACCGCGTTCAGCATTTCAACATCACAACCTGCTTTAACCCCGTCTGTATCGATTGAATTAAGACAAATTTCACCTGCGCCAAGCTCTTGAATTCTCTTTACCCATGCGATTAAATCTGTTTTCGTATCGACTTTTCCGCCGCCTATCATAACTGTGAAATTACCGTTTTCATTTCTTTCTGCATCAATTCCTACGATAACACATTTGCTTCCGAATTTATCAGCCGCCTGTTTAATGAAATCGGGATTCCTTACTGCCGGTGAGTTAATTGAAACCTTGTCCGCACCTGCGTTTAATACTTTTTGGAAGTCTTCGATTGTTGCGATTCCGCCTGCGACACTAAGCGGTATTGAAATGCTTTTTTTAACTCTTTCGACAAGTTCAAGCGGTATTATTCTATTTTCAATTGAGGCAGATATGTCATATAAAACCAATTCATCGGCACCTTGATTATTGTAATTTATTGCACTTTCAACAGGGTCGCCGACATCTTTCACATCCTCGAACTTAACACCCTTAACAACCTTACCGTTACGTATATCAAGGCATGGAATAATTCTTTTATTCATCACCTATTTCACTCCTTTACAAAATGCTATTGCCTGTCTTAAATCAAGAGTTCCGCTGTATATTGATTTCCCGCAAATCGCGCCGTAGACTTTGTTTTTCTTTAATGTTTTTATGTTTTCAATTGATTTTATTCCTCCGCTTGCGATAACACTTGCGTTGTAAACTGAAACCTTTTCCTGCAGTAATTTTGTTTTAAAATGATTAGGGCGCGAAAGTGTTCCGTCTTTTTCAATATCAGTAAATATGAAACATTTTACACCCGCTTCACACATCTGTAAAGCAAGTTCAATATAATCAATTTTGCTGCTTTCTGTCCAGCCTTCCGTTGCGACTTTACCTTTTCTCGCATCAATTCCGACTGCTATTTTTTCACCATGTAATTTTACCGCTTCTTTCACAAATGCAGGGTTTTTCACAGCTGCCGAACCTATTATTACTCGTGATATTCCTCTCTCCAGTAAATAATTTATATCGCTGAGAGTACGTATTCCGCCGCCTGCCTGCACTTTCAATTCAATTTTCTGTGCTACCTCAATAATTATTCTGCTGTTTTTTCTTTCGGCGTTTTTGGCACCGTCAAGGTCAATCATGTGAATCCACTCTGCACCCGCATCTTTAAAGCTTTTTGCAGTTTCAATATAACTTTCTGCGACTTTATGAACAGTATCAAATTCACCTTTGTAAAGCCTTACACATTCGCCGTTTTTTAAGTCTATAGCAGGAAATATAATCATGAAAGTACACCTTTCGTTGAGGCAATTTTACCATCTTCTTTAATTTGTACAGCCTGCTTTAAAGCATACGCCAAAGCCTTGAACATTGCTTCTGTTTTATGATGGTCATTGCTGCCGTAAAGTATTGAAATATGCAGCGTTATCCCTGCATTAAACGCGAGTGCGCGCATAAATTCTTTCGTCAGGCAGTTTTCATACTCACCTATTTTTTCACCGTCGAATTGAGCGTTGTAAACTAAAAACGGCCGTCCGCAAATATCAAGACAACATGTTCCGAGAGCGTCGTCCATCGGTATGCTTGCATTTCCGAAGCGCGCGGTTTTCATATCTCTGAGCGCATTTTTAAACGCAGCACCAAGCACAATCCCCACGTCCTCAACAGTGTGATGCGCATCCACTTGCAAATCACCTTTGCACTTTACAGTTAAATTAAATCCTCCATGCACGGCTAAAGCAGTCAGCATATGGTCGAAAAAACCTACGCCCGTGTCAATTTCATGATTCCCGTTTCCGTCAATTTCAAGCGAAACCGAAATGTTAGTTTCTTTAGTTTTCCTTGTTATTTCCGCTGTTCTTTTCATATTTACTTTCATTAAGTCCTTTCTTCACAAATGAATCATGAAAACAACATTTTCCCCGATTCAGTTGTGTTTATTTTCAAACTTTTCTCCTCAGTTATATTCTTGTAAAGCCTTTATCAATGCATTGTTTTCTTCTTCAGAGCCGCAGGTTATCCGCAGATTATCCATGAACCTGCTTATTGCAATTCCCCTGTCAAGTAACATTTTATAAACTGCTTCAGCACTGATTGTTTTTATAAATAAAAAGTTAGTTTTTGAATCATATATTTTTTCAAAAAACTTAAAATTATATTCATTTATTATTCTTAAAAGATTGTTTTTTGATTCAATAATTATTTTAATTCTCTCTTTTGAAATATGCTTATTCTGCAGTATCAATGCACCTATTTCCTGTGTCAATATATTCACGTTATAAGGTGATTTTGCAGCTTTTAATGCTTTCGTAATAATTTTTCCGGCGACCGCAAATCCTAATCTTATTCCCGCTAATCCAAATGCCTTTGAACAGGTTTTTAATACAATAAGGTTGTTATATTTATCAGTTTTGTTTAATAAACTTTCATCATCATTCCAAAATTCCATATATGCTTCATCAATAACAACCAGAGCGGAAACATTCTGCACGAGCCGTTCTATCTCGCTTACGCTGATTCCCACAGATGTCGGATTACACGGGTTCGACAATAAAATGCATTTAATATTTTTATCATTGCAGTATTCTATTGCTTCATCAATATCAATCAAGAAATCATCGTTTTTCATTAAAACATTAATATCAAGTTCATATATTTTTGGATAGAAAAAATACATTGAAAAGTCAGGTTCAAAGCATAAAACTTTATCATTTTTCTTTAAAAAACATGAAGCGATTATACTTATTAACTCGTCAGAACCGTTTCCTGCCGTCACCAATTCGGGGTTCACACTATAAAACACACCGAAAGCTTCACAAGTTTTCTTGGCATAAGGGTCGGGATAACGGTTTAAGCCGATATTTTTTAAATGCGATAAAATCAGCTCGTTATCTTGTTTTATAAAGCTTTCGTTAGCATTAAGACGTGCTTTGAATTCACCGCTTACAGGCGTGTACGGCTTTAAGTTTTTTAGTTTATCGGGCAGTTCATACATTAGTTCTCACACCTAACTTTAATTGAATTTGCATGCGCATCAAGCCCCTCGCGTTCAGCTACTAAAATGATTGAATCCGCAGCTTTTTTAAGAGCTTCTTTTGTGTAAAGAATACTGCTCGATTTTTTTATAAAATCATCTACCGAAAGCGGTGAGGAAAATCTCGCCGTACCATTTGTCGGCAGAACATGATTTGGGCCGGCAAAGTAGTCGCCGAGCGGTTCCGGTGAATATTCACCAAGGAAGAGTGAGCCGTAATTCACAACTTCATTTTCATACTCAAGCGGGTTTTGAGTCATTATTTCCAAGTGTTCCGGAGCGATTAAATTTGCCCATTTTATTTGTTCTTCCTTGCTTTTCTCAATTATTATCCCGCTATAATTCCTAAGTGATTCTGATGCTATTTCTTTTCGCTGAAGCATGTCTAACTGCTTCCCAATTTCATCTTTTACGGCTTCAGCCAGCGTCTCGCTCTTTGTAATTAAAACCGCGCTCGCAAGCACATCATGCTCAGCCTGCGAAAGCAGGTCAGCTGCAATATAACGCGGATTTGCATTTTCATCGGCAATAATTAAAACCTCACTCGGACCCGCAATCATGTCAATATCAATCTTTCCGTACAGCATCTTTTTCGCTGTTGCTACATACGCACTGCCCGGCCCGACGATTTTTGACACACCGGGAATTTCACGCGTTCCGTAAGCAAGCGCCGCAATCGCCTGCGCGCCTCCGCAAAGAAACACCTGATTAACACCGCATAACTTCGCTGCTGCTAACACCTCGGGATTTGGCGTACCGTCTTTCTGCGGCGGCGTTACCATGACAATTTCACCGACACCTGCGATTTTTGCAGGCACAGCGCACATTAACACCGTTGATATAAGAGGTGCCGTACCGCCCGGAACGTATATACCGACCCTGTCAAGCGGACGAATTATCTGCTTTAAAACTATGCCGTCATCCTGTTCAACCGTGTATCCTTCACGCCTTTGTTTTACGTGAAATGCTTCGATATTTTCTTTGCTGCGCTTAAGCGCGTTTATCAAATCAATGTCGGCTTTTTCATAAGCCTCATTAATAATTTCTTCGGGAACGCGGTAATACTGCGGGTTTTCGCAGTCCCACTTCTTCGTATATTTACTGACTGCTTCATCGCCGTTTACTTTTACGTCTTCTAAAATCTCGCGAACACTTTTTTCTATTTCGGAATTATCTCCTCCGCCGCGCTGTTCATTCTTTGTTATGAAATCAACGATTTCGGCTTTTTCTTTTAATATTTTTATCATAAATTCTCCTCAATTCTACCGATAATCTCGTCAAGCCTCTGCTTTTTCAATTTCATGCTCACCGTATTCACTATCACTCTTGCCGAAATAGAAACAATCTCCTCTACTTCTTCAAGCCCGTTCTCATGCAGCGTCGAGCCTGTTTCCACCAAGTCGACAATGCCCCCCGCGAGCCCGAGCAGCGGCGCAAGCTCGACAGAACCCTCGATTTTTACTATATCGACGTCCATCCCCTTGCTTTCAAAGAAATGCCGCGTTATATTTGAATATTTTGTCGCCACAGTCTTAACGCCGTATCCCGAATAAAAATCCGCACCTTTTTTCACAGCGAGCGAGAATCGGCATTTTCCGAAGCCGAGGTCGAGCACCTCAAAATATTTACCGCCGTATTCTAAAATTGTATCCTTGCCGACGATTCCGATGTCACAGACGCCGTGCTCAACGTATGTCAGCACGTCCGGCGGCTTCGCAATTACTATTTCCAGACCTCCGTCAATCCGCGCCACAAGCTGCCTCCCGCGTTCTCTCAGCGGCGTCATATCGAAGCCGGCTTTCTCAAAAAGCTCAGTTGCTTTCTTTTCAAGCCGTCCTTTTGTCAGGGCGATTCTTATTACATTACTCTGCACTTTTTCATTAAGTCCTTTCTTCACCAATGAGAGATGAAAAGTTCCGTTTTCCCCGGTTAAGCACTGACTGTTTTCAAACTTGTTTTCATTAAGTCCTTTCTTCACCAATGAGAGATGAAAAGTTCCGTTTTCCCCGGTTAAGCACTGACTGTTTTCAAACTTGTTTTCATTAAGTCCTTTCTTCACCAATGAAAGATGAAAAGTTCCGTTTTACCCGGTCAAACACTGACTATTTTCAAATTTTATTCCATTAATTCCTTTTTCACCTACGAGAAATGAACAGTTCCGTTTTCTCCGGTTCGGCATCGGTTATTTTAAAACTCTACCGGTCTTTAAAATATTTTCTTCAAGCCATATCGCAACTCCGTCGTTTTCATTGGAATCGCATATATGACCGGCATCACTCTTCACTTCGTCAAGTGCGTTCCCCATCGCCACGCTGATACCGCAATACCGCAGTAAATCAATATCATTTAAATCATCTCCGAAAGCCGCAATTTCGCTCTTATTTATCCCCCAGTAATCTGCCAAAGCGGCAACAGCTTTGGATTTTACGGCTTCCTTATGCATAATCATCGCGAGATTATCACGGGCAACCACCATATACAAATCGTCCGGGAGCTTTCGTTTCAAGAGCTCAATAGTTTCCTGATTTTCAATCTGCGAATATATTTTCTCGGAATCCCTTTCATAAAACTTAAAGTTAGTGAGCTCACTTTGCAGCCAATCCCATATCTCCGAAATATCAAAATTTGCGTAATGCTTTCCATTTAATTGCGCGGCAATTTTTATGCCTGCTTCATTGGCGGCGCTCAGAAAAGGTCCTGCCGTTTCCGACGGGATGAGCCTGTTGTAAACCTGAACTTCACCGGCATAAGCTGCTGCGCCATTTGTGCTGACGCAGCCGTCTAACACATCTGCCGGAAACAGCTCTTTGACGCTGTCACTGCGTGCGGTCGCGTATGTGACTTTTATGCCCTTTAAACGGCACTTTTGAAGCGTGCTGATTGTTCTCCCGGAAACAGTTTTATCGTTACGCAAAAGCGTCCCGTCAAGGTCGGTCACAATCATCTTAATATTCATTTATTACCCCGTAGCTCTGCGATTGCAGAAACGTTTACCGCGAAGCCTATGCCCTCGGTTTTATTTATAAGGTATCGTCCGCCGGATAAAACCGGCTTCCCGTAACCTTGCGCGTAGCCGTTAAACAAAATCCCCGTGTAATACCCCCGCTTGTTTGTAAGCCCTAAGTCGACAGTGATTTTTTCTTCTAATCCATTCCCGCGCAGTTCTTCGTAAACACCTTTTAATTTTTCCAATGTCATTTGCAGCGCATTTGATTTAAATAATTTTTCTGCTTCATTAAATACTTCTTCCCCGCCGAATAATCTCGGTAACCGGGCAAGCATGCCGTTTGTGAGTCGGGAAAGCTCCGGAAAATTCTTCGTTTCCACAAACGGGCGGATTTCCTCCGCTTCATCTTCACTCATGCCCGCTTCCAAGCTGAGCAGATTAAAAAACGAGCAATCGCCGATTTCAAAACGGAAATCTATTCCCAGTTTTTTTAAAACCATAACCGCCAGACTGACAGCTTCGCTGTCGCTTTTCCCCCCCGCGCCGTCAAGAATTTCAATACCGCTCTGCATTATCTCATCATCTCTGCCCGCATCTTTTGGATTTGCACGGTAAATCGTCTGATTATAACACAATTTAAGCGGACGCGGCTCATTTTTTAAACGGGTTTCTGCAAGTCTTATAATCGGCTGGGTTGAATCGGGGCGTATAACCATCAGCCTACCCTTGGAGTCTGTCAGCTTATACATGCTTTCCTGCGGGAAACCCTGCATTCCTCCATTCGGCGAACCGCTGAAAACATCGTAAAACTCAAGAAAAGGCGTGATTACTTCGGAGTAACCCTCGTTTTTAAACAGCTCCATAAGCTCAGATTCTATTTCCCGCCGCGCCCTGCACTCGTCGAAAAGCAGGTCACGTGTGCCTTCGGGGGTTATGAGATTGTTCTTTTTCATTTAATTACCTCGTTATCGCAATGCCACAATACTATAATATCACATTAGTGCGATAAAGTCAATTGGTATTTCATACATTATTTCTTAGCATTATCATATTTCCTTTGGTAAAAAACTCCCCAATGTCGCCATCAATGACACGAGAACGAGGAATGAAGAAGCAACAGTCATAATTATCCCGCTTGTTTTATATGCTTTTATCCGCAGCACACTAAATATAAGTATCGTTATATAACAAATCGTCATAAAACCAAAATGTAAATTTGCTCCTTCTACAACAATTCAAATAACGACAACTGTGCCGACTGGGGCAGCCCCTCAAATGCACTCATCTCAGAGAGCCGCTCCATGACTGTATTATTAATGCCCGCTTTTATCTTTATATCGTCAATACTGATAAAATCGCCCGAATCTATAACCTCTTTCATACGTTTTGCGGCGTTTTCGCCGCAGTTTTCAACAGCGAGGAAAGGCAGACGTAAATTACCGTCCTCAATTGCATAACGCGCCGCATCGGACTTGTCATAACGTACCGGCAGAAAGTTAATCTTCCTGCACAGCATTTCATAAACTATATAAAGCGCTTTTAAAACCGACTTTTCCTTGGGTTCGGCTTCTTGATTTGCAGAAATTGCCTGGATTCGACGCCTTACCGCCTCCTTTCCCGCTAAAACGCAGTCTATATCAAGGTTTTCCGTGTGTTTCGTCAGCACCGCCGCATAAAACTCGGCGGGGTAGTTAATTTTAAACCAGCCGAGCTTCACCGCGCCCGTTACATAAGCCGCAGCGTGCGCCTTAGGGAACATGTACTTTATTTTTTTGCAGCTCTCTATGTACCACGGCTCTATATTACAGTCCTCAAACGCCTTATAAATCTCGTCGTTAAAATACTGAGTTGCGCCGCCCTTACGTGTTATTTCAGTAATTTTGAACGCCATGTCCGGCTCCATACCTTTATGCATGAGGTATACCATTATATTATCGCGCGTACCTATGACGGTTGAAATCGTGCATTGTCCGCTCTTTATTAGCTCCTGTGCGTTCCCCTGCCATATCCCCTCTCCGTGCGTCAGCCCCGAGATTTGCACCAGGTCCGAGAACAGCTTCGGCTTCGCTTCCTTGGTGACGCGAATAGTATTCTCCGTGCCGAATTCCGGCAAGCCGTAAACGCCCAGCGGGATTAAACCCGGGTCATGGTCCGCGTCAAGCTTAAGCGCACCGGTAGACGTAAACAGGCTCATGACCGCCTTGTCCGAGGTCGGAACGTCGGCGATTTTAATACCCGTCATATCCTCAAGATGCTTATAAAGCGTCGGAACATCGTGCCCGAGCAGGTCTAACTTGAGCAGCGTGTCCTCCAGCGCGCCGTAATCAAAGTGCGTGGTGATGATGCTTTTATCCTTTTGGGTTCCCGGGTGTTGTATCGGCGCAAAGTCATAAATTTCGTATTCCCTCGGCACAACCATCATGCCGCCCGGATGCTGCCCCGTCGTCTGCTTGACGCCCGTACAGCCCTTAACTAAGCGGTTTAATTCCGCCTTGTTGACGGTTATACCGCGCTCGTCCAGGTATTTCTTCACATATCCGAATGCGGTTTTATCCTGAATCGCCGTAATCGTCCCCGCTTTGAAAACATAGTCCTTGCCGAACATTTCCTCGGTATGCTTATGCGCCTGCGTTTGATATTCACCGCTGAAATTAAGGTCTATATCGGGGGATTTGTCGCCTTTAAAGCCCATGAAAGTTTCAAAAGGTATGTCGTGCCCGTCGCCAATTAGAGCTGCTCCGCAATCCGGGCAGTTTTCCGGCGGCAGGTCGAAGCCCGACTGTACTGAGCCGTCGTCGGTAAAGCGGCTGTACTTACATTCGGGGCAGCGGTAATGCGGCGGAAGCGGATTTACTTCAGAAACGCCGAGCATAGTCGCCGCAAACGACGAGCCCACCGAGCCGCGCGACGCCACAAGGTACCCACATTCCTCCGAACGCTTGATGAGCTTTCTTGCAATGATATAAAGCCCAGCAAAGCCGTTGTTAATAATCGCAGTAAGTTCCCTTTCCAGCCGCTTCACTACTATTTCGGGCAGCTGTTCACCATATAACTCCCGCGCTCTTTCATACGCGAACTTCCGCGCTTCCTCGTCTGCACCCTCGACTGCAGGCGCGTGCATTTTCTCGGGAATCGGGCGTACCTGCTCTATTCTATCGGCGATTTTGTTAGGATTCTCAACTACTGTTTCATACGCTATGTCTTCGCCGAGATAGGCGAATTCCTCAAGCATTTCCTCAGTTGTCCTGAAATACAGCGGCGCCTGATTAGATGCGTCCTTATACCCCTGCCCTGCCATCAGTATTTCCCTGAAAATGCTGTCCCGTGCATTTTTAAAATGCACGTCACATGCAGCGACGACAGGCTTGCCGAGCTTTTTTCCGAGCTCGGCTATTCTGCGGTTGAATATTTGCAGCTTCAGCTCCGAATCTACTCTTCCGCTCCTCACCAAGAATTCATTGTTTGCGGTCGGCTGAATCTCAAGATAGTCGTAAAACTGCGCGATTTCTATCAGCCGTTCCTCCGGCATGCCTTCCAAAACCGCATTATACAGCTCGCCCGCTTCGCACGCGCTGCCGATTATAAGTCCGTTGCGGTGCTTTTTAAGCTCCGACAGCGGAATCCTTGGTTTCTTGTAAAAATAATTTAAGTTAGACAGCGAAACTAATTTGTATAGGTTTTTAAGTCCGGTTTGATTTTGAACCAGAATAACCATGTGATAGCTTTCTTCTTTTTTAAAGTCAACGCTGCCGAGCACGGTGTTTAGGTCGCCCAAATATTGAATCTGCCCGTCTCTGTTCACGTCTTGGACAAGCTTCGTGAAAATTTTTGTAAGCGTAACCGCATCGTCAAGTGCACGGTGGTGATTGAATTCTCCGAGCTTGTAATACTTCGCCATGGCATCAAGCGTATGAGATTTATTGCCCGGCACAGCGGCGCGGCAAAGACCCAGCGTATCGACTGTGCTGAAATTAAATTCAATCCCGCTTCTCTTGCAGCTTTCCCTTATGAAACCTGCATCAAAGCTTGCGTTGTGTGCAACAAGTACCGGATTATCCCCGCAGAATTCGATGAATTTTCTTAGCGCCTCCGCTTCCGCCGGCGCGTCTTTAACCATATCGTCGTTGATTCCCGTCCGCTGCGTAATGTGGTCGGGAATAGGTTTACCGGGATTCACAAATGTGCAGAATTCACCGGCGATTTCAAGATTCACCAGTTTCACCGCACCTATTTCGGTTATGCGTTCGCTCGTTGGTGAAAGCCCTGTGGTCTCCACGTCAAATACGATGAGCTCCCCATTAACAGGCACATCTGTACATTCCTCAATGAGCGCCTTCCCGTCACGCACGAAGTACGCCTCAACGCCGTAAATCAGCTTAAAATCTGCATCGGACTGCTTTTTTAATATGGCTTTGTAAGTATTCATCGCTTCGGGATACGCCTGCAAATTCCCGTGGTCGGTAATTGCAACTGCGCGGTGTCCCCACTTGTACGCCTGATTAATAAGCTCTTTCGCAGAAGCGGTTGCGTCCTTATCCGACATGTTTGTGTGCAGATGAAGCTCGCAGCGTTTCTTGCCCGCCTCGGCGTTATCCGTGCGCTCATGCGCTTTCACAAGCATAATTGACTTCGGCTCAATCACCGAATCTTTCACGAAATCATCGAATTTTAAATCCCCGCTCACTAAAACCGCGCTGTCTTTTAACACCTTAAAACCGCCGGCTTTATCCGCGGACGTGAAAATCTTTATGGTCTGCGACGAGGTATAATCCGTAAATCCGATTAGAATAATCGCGTTCCTGCCTTGTTTTATAAGCTTCACATCATAGTCAAAAACCTCGCCCCACAAAACAATGTTATCCGCTTCCCCGCTTATGCTTTGCATTTCAGCCGGCACTTGATTTATGCCTTTCCCGAAAATCAACTTTGCTTCTTTTGCGAACATCTCATGTTCAAATGTCAGCATAACTTCTTCAAATTCGTCAAGCACTTCAAGGTTTTTCCTGCGCCCGTTACCGCTGAATCCGTTGCCTTGTTTAGGTTTTTCCGGTTCTCTCGAGGCAGGCGGTCTGGTTGATACAAAAACAGGTATTTCTGCTTCCTGCGCGGGTTTTTGTGTTATTGCATTTATAATCTCTATTTTAATCGTAACGCCGAAAAAGCCTTTGACAAGCTTTTCGATTTCCGTATCAATCTTCTCGGCAAGCAGGATTTCCCGCCCGCCGCCTCCGAGCGTAATCTCAAAAACCTCGCCGTCGTCGTTGATTTCAATGTCGTCAAGAAGCCCGTTTGCAACAATGGGAATATGCTTCATCAGCCGGGTTATTTCAATTATGTATTCGGGAGTGAAAAGCTCGGCTGGATACTTCGGATAAATAAGCACCCTGCTTACCCCGAGCTCGTCTTTAATGAGCTGCGCGGCTTCGTTAATGCAGCCGGCATCGAGCAGCTCGTCGGATTTTATTTGCAACAGAAACGTATTGTTTCCTCTTTCGTGCACAGCAGAAATAATGTGCTTGTCCGCTATTTTTTTATCAAACTCTAATCCCTCAAACAGGACAGAAAGCTTTTCACTCATATTTTAATTAAGTCCTTTCTTAATAAATGCAGCATTTAAACATCGTTTTCCCCGATTCAACAGATTTTACATCAAACTTATTTCTATTAAACCCTTCATTAATAAATTCAACATTAAAACATCGTTTTCCCCGATTTTATATCAGCTATTCTCAAGCTTAATATTCCTCGATTTCTTTTTTCAGTGCCTCAAGCATTTTATCTTCAGCAACTTTTCCGATTATTTCACCTTTTTTAAAAAGCACTGCGCAGCCGTTGCCGGCGGCGATGCCTATATCGGCTTCACGCGCTTCCCCGGGCCCGTTGACGGCACAGCCCATAACCGCAATTTTAATAGGCTTTTTAATCCCCGCCGCAAACGCTTCTATCTCGCTTGTTATCTTAATTACATCTACTTTCGTTCTGCCGCAGGTCGGGCAGCTTATAACTTCTGCGCCTTTGCCTTTGCCGACGGCTTTAAGAATATCCAAAGCCGCGTAAATCTCCTCCACAGGCTCGTCCGTAAGTGAAACGCGAATCGTGTCGCCTATTCCGTCGCATAAAAGCGACCCGATACCGACAGCGGATTTCAAGATTCCGAGCCGCTTTGTTCCTGCTTCTGTAACGCCGAGATGAAGCGGATACCCGCACTTTTTATGTAACAGCCGGTATGCGTCTATCGTCATCTTCACGCCCGACGCCTTAACCGACAGCGCAATATCACTAAAGCCGATTTCTTCAAGCAGAGCCGCGCTTCTCAGCGCGCTTTCCGCCAAAGCCTCCGCACATACGCCGTGCTTTTGCAGTAAGTCTTTTTCAAGCGAGCCCGCATTAATGCCGATTCTTATTGGGATTTCATGTTTTTGGCATTCTCTTGCAACTATTTCACGCTTGTCCGGCTCTAAGTTCCCGGGGTTAAGACGAATCTTGTCTGCACCTGCACTTATAGCTTCGAGCGCGATTTTATAATCGAAGTGAATGTCCGCGACCACGGGGATTTTAAGAGCGCTTTTAAGCGCGTGAATCAATCTTGCGTCCTTCGCCTCGGGAACAGCCGCTCTGATGATTTCGCAGCCCGCTTCCTGCAGCTCCAGCGCCTGCTTTACGCTTGCTTCAATATCGTGAGCAGGCTTTTTGAGCATTGACTGAATATAAATATTACCGTCGCCGAGCGTAACATTCCCGACTTTTAATTGTTTTTTCATGTTAACTTATCAGCTTTCCGATATCAAGCACGGTTATCAGCAGCATAAACAGCATCAGCGCCGTAAAGCCGACAAAGTGCACCATTCCCTCTATTTCCGCTTTTATTGGCTTGCGCCGAACGGCTTCTATCCCAAAGAATACAAGCCTGCCGCCGTCCAATGCGGGAATCGGCAGCAGATTAAAAATCCCCACGTTCACAGTTATCAGCGCCGCCATGAACAGCGATGTACGGATTCCGTCCATTATACTTACCTTAAAGCCCTCCGACGAAACCTCGCCGATTGCACTTACCACTCCCACGGGGCCTGCGATGTCGTTGAGCCCGTAAGTCCCGCGAATCATGTCGAACAGCGTGAGCAAAACAAGGCGTGAGTAGGTTATTGTTTCCCGCGCCGCCCGCGAAATAACATTGAAAAACGATTTATCTACCCACTCTACCCCGAAGTCTAGGAAAATCGCTTTTCCTCCGGTACCGTTATCCCCTGCATAAAACTGCACATTGTTCAGATTTATTTTTTCTCCGTTCCTGATTACTCTGAAATCAAAAACAGCCATATCCGCTTCTTCCGACATTTTTGTTTCGGTGTTGTAAAACTGGTAGCTTATATCCGCCCAGGTAAAAATTCTCATGCCGTTTATGTGAGTTATTTTATCGCCTCGCTGCAATTGATGATGGGAAGCCGCGCCCTCTCTGAAGCCGCGTATCTCTACAGTATCGACCATTTTGTTCATGTTAACTATAATTAGACACAACACAAATCCGAGCACGATATTCATGATTGCGCCCGCCATAATCACAATCGCCCGCTGCCATACGGGCTTATTTTTGAAAGCGCGCGGGTCTTTTTTTGAATCCTCATCTTCTTCGTCCTGCCCGAGCTGCACAGAACCACCGAACGGAATTGCTTTCAGACAGTAGCTGGTCTCCTTGCCGCGCTTGCGAAGAAGCACGGGCCCCATACCGAACGAAAATTCATAAACACGCATTTTAAAGAGCTTTGCGGCAGAGAAATGCCCGATTTCATGGATTAATATGATTACTGCGAAAATTATGATTGCTATTACTATTGACATTATTTAATTTGCCCTTTCACATACTCTATTGCCGCATTTGAATCCTCAAAAATAGTTTGCAATGTAACTTTCTTATTCGCTTTCACATTTTCAAGCGTATTGTTCACAAGTTCGGATATTCTGAAAAACTCCAGCTTGTCTTCCAAGAACGCCCCGACTGCCGCTTCATTTGCGGCGTTGAGCACGGCGCAGGCGTTGTTGCCCATGTCTGCTGCCTTTTTCGCGGCAGAAAGACAACTGAATGTATCCTCATCGGGCTTTTCAAACGTCAACAAACCTGTATCCGTTAAAGAAAGCCGATTCACGCCACTTTCCGGTCGCGCGGGATAAAGCAGCGCATACTGAATGGGCACCCGCATATCGGGGACACCCATCTGCGCAATTACCGAGCCGTCCGCAAACTCCACCGCCGAATGAATTATGCTCTGCCTGTGAACCGCGACTTCGATTTGCTCCGGTTTCACCCCGAAAAGCCTCACAGCTTCAATAAATTCCAGGCCCTTATTCATCAGCGTTGCACTGTCAACCGTGACCTTTGCACCCATGTCCCAGTTAGGGTTATGAAGCGCCTGTTTTTTTGTCACGGTTTTAAGCTTATCCTTATTATATCCGTAAAAAGCACCGCCCGACGCGGTTAGGATAATCTTTGTTAAATCATTTTTATTGTTGCCCGCAAGACATTGGAATATAGCAGAATGTTCGCTGTCTATCGGTATAATTTCGACCTTTTTTTCACTTGCGCGCTTCATGACGAGCTCGCCGCCCGCCGCCAGCGTTTCCTTATTGGCGAGCGCAATGTCAGTACCGCTTTCGATTGCCGCAAGCGTAGGCTCCAAGCCCGCCATGCCGACGACGGCGTTCACCACCATGCCGCAGCCTACAGCCGCAAGCTCGCACATCCCCTCTTTCCCGCATAACACCTCGGTTTTGGTATCCGCGAGACGGGTCTTTAAATCGGCGTAGCAGCTCTCGTCATAGATGCAGGCGTAACGCGGGCTGAACTCCCGCGCCTGTAGCTCCAGCGTTTGCACGTTGCTTTTAGCAGCTATACCTTTAATTAAAATCTTATGCCGGCGGACGACGTCTAATGTCTGAAGCCCTATAGAGCCGCTTGAGCCGAGAAGAATTATTTCCATGTTTTCATTAAGTCCTTTCATAGCTAACGAAAAATGAAAAGCTTCGGTTGTTTTCAAGCCTGCTTCCCTTGCGTTTTCCGGAGGAAATTCCCTTAGAGGCTGTTTAGTATCTCCGAGTGAGCAGATTTGTGAGGATATTTTTCGTTGTACAAGAAAATTTCGACGCGAATATCCGAGATATTTAAGGAGAAATTGACGCAGTATGGCGGAAAATATACCGCAAAGCTGCCACGAGCGGGATACTAAACAGGCTCTTAAAAACTAAA
>Ga0123353_10004974_pt1 | contig 17315 bp, 12 predicted proteins | sample TergutLab28metaG_3_FD_92763 | JGI IMG/M metagenome (GOLD analysis project Ga0123353, IMG submission 92763) | Labiotermes labralis P3 segment gut microbial communities from Petit-Saut dam, French Guiana - Lab288 P3 | ecosystem: Host-associated > Arthropoda: Insects > Digestive system > Gut ...
AGGCTATTTAGAATACGCCGAAAGCAGATATCCGTATCGCTTCATCGATTTTGACACGGCCGGCCTTAAAACAGTCTGGCGTAATATTATCATACTTTTTCTTGTGATCATCGCACTCGGATACCTGTTCTTTGGAATCGATATTTTACTCAGCCCGTAATTAAGGAATTCTTAAGAAACAAGTCTGCCTTTTATTAAGAAATATAGTGTAACATTACCCTTAACTACTGAAAGGGGGATTTTTGATGAATATTCTGGTTTGTGATGACGACAGAGAAATCGTAAACGCCATCGAGGTGTACCTTCAAAATGAAGGATACGGTATTTTCAAAGCGTATGATGGTCTGGAAGCGCTTGCAGCGGTAGAAAAAGACGAGATACACCTGATATTGATGGATATAATGATGCCTAAACTGGACGGAATGAGAGCCACCATGAAGATACGGGAAGAGAAAAATATCCCGATTATTATGCTTTCGGCAAAATCGGAGGACTACGATAAGATCACGGGCCTGAACATCGGCGCCGAGGACTATATCACAAAGCCGTTCAATCCATTAGAGCTCATCGCCAGGGTAAAGTCACAACTCAGAAGGTATGTGGATCTCGGGAGCATGGAAAAAAAGTCGGGGTATTTTAAAACAGGGGGGCTCGAAGTGGACGACGACAGAAAGACTGTCACATTGGATGGTGAGCAGGTCGTCGTCACGCCTATCGAGTACGGTATATTAAAGCTGCTGACCGAAAACGCCGGAAAGGTATTTTCGATGGAGCAAATATACGAAGCTGTTTGGAAAGAGCCGGCGTTCAGCCCGGAGAACACGGTAGCGGTGCATGTGCGGAGAATTCGGGAAAAGATTGAGATCAACCCGAAGGAACCGAAGTATTTAAAGGTGGTGTGGGGAATTGGATACAAAATCGAAAAAATCAAATAAATTTATATACTGCACGATGTTTCTGTTGTGTGTGACGAGCTTTATAGCCGCGCTTCTCGGATTGGCGTCGGGAATGCTTATTTTCTCCAACAACAGATGGCTCGGAGATATTTGGGCGCTTTATTTTCCGAACGATTATCACAACGACTACTACAAAGAGCTGTGGACGGACCATACAGCGGAGCTTTTAGCTCTACGCGACCAAGTGTCGCTTTGCCTCGGAGTGTCCGCCATATGCGCAATCATATCTTTGGCTGCGCTGATTTACTTATGCGTGGCGGTGGGTGACAGGGATGCTGACGGAGAGGTTGTGTTGAAGGGAATCGACAAGATATACACCGAGATACAGATATTGCTTATCGGCGCCGCGTTCGTAGCGGGCGGTATGTTATTCGCAAGACTGACGATTTCGGCAATAATGGACGGGCTGATATCAGGCGTCTACGGAGCTGCTGTCATAGGAACAGGTATCGCGGTCGTCATCGGATTTGTGGCTGCATTTACAGGGCTTCTGTTCTTTTTGTCATGCATTCGAAAAGCCAAAGCCGGGTGTTTCCTGAAGCAGTCGATAATCGGTAAAATTTGTATACATCTGTACAAAACGATATTTCTTGGCGGAAGCCTGATGAGGAAGGCGCTGCTGCTCGCTCTATGTGGATGCCTGCTGTCGGCGACCGTTTTCTTCGCCCCCGCGGTTTTGATCCTTATTTTTGTCTTTCTACCGAGGCTTGTCAGGAAATACGATGAAATTAAACGCGGAGTGGACGAAGTCAGGTGTGGAAATCTGGGTTACAAAATACCGTTGACAGGAAACGGCGAATTTGATAAGCTTGCACAAGGGATAAATGAAATTTCACAGTCGTCGAACGCTGCCGTTCAGAACGAAATGAAGAACCAGAGGATGAAGGCGGAGCTTATCTCAAATGTGTCACATGACATAAGGACGCCGCTGACTTCGATGGTAACATACATTGATCTATTAAAAACAGAAGGGCTCGCGAGCGAGAGCGCCCCTGAATACTTAGATGTGCTCGATCAGAAGACAGCAAGGCTGAAGCAGCTAACGGACGATCTCTTCGAGGCGGCAAAAGCTTCGAGCGGGACGATCCCAGTTAAAAAAGAGAAGGTTGACGTCCTTTCGCTTGTCAATCAGGGGCTTGGAGAAATGAATCAGAGGATCGTTGAGTCGGGGCTTTCCATGATAGTCGGCGCCAAAGACGAGAAATATCACGTCTGGGCGGACGGTCAACTCCTTTGGAGAGTGATGGAAAACCTTCTGACAAACGTCCTGAAATACGCTCAGGAAAATTCCAGAGTGTATATAGACGTTTCAGAGCAGGGCGCCCATGAAAGGCCGGAGATGATCATCCTTGAAATAAAAAATATTTCGAGGCAGGCGTTGAACATAGATGCGGGCGAGCTGATGGAGAGGTTCAAAAGAGGCGACGAGGCAAGGGCGACCGATGGAAGCGGCTTGGGCCTCGCGATTGCGAGGGATCTGGTGAAGCTTCAGGGCGGGTGGCTCGACGTAAAGATCGACGGAGATTTGTTTAAGGCGACTGTGATGCTTGAAAAAGCTGAATAGAATATAATATTTTAAGCGGGGAGACTGTTATGAAAACTCAAATCGTATGTAAAGAAGCTCCGGCGGCGATAGGCCCCTATTCACAGGCGGTAAAGAACGGCGGAATGCTCTTTGTCTCTGGGCAGCTTGGGCTTGATGCAAAGACAGGGCTGATTCCTGAAGGGATAACAGAACAGACAAGGGGCGCCCTCGAAAACCTCAAAAGGATAATGGCTGAAGCAGGGGGAACGATCGGCGACGTCGTCAAATGTACGGTATTCCTCAAGGACATGAATGAGTTTGCCGCGATGAACGAAGTTTACGCAGAGTATTTTACGGAACCCTATCCGGCGAGAAGTACTGTTGAAGTCGCCAGACTGCCTAAGGACCTCAAAGTGGAGATCGAAGCGATCGCGATGCTTTAAAAAAGTATCATGAACAACCTATCAATTGTTTTTGAAAATAAATTTGAGGTGGCTGCGCCGTCAAACTGGCACAGGGAAGAGGGACCGGAAAATCATCTGACACTCGGTAAATCCGCCGAAGAAATGATCATTATAAGGCGAGATGATGTTCGACTGTTTGGCCTCATGAATCTCGTCGAATACATGGACTTGCTCAGGGAGAACGCAGGTAGGCTCCGGCACGCCAGCAGGATGGAGATATCATCTGTTGAGCCGTTTAATACGCCAAGATATGTCGGAAAAATAATGACTTATGCGTTTTTCCTTGACGGCAGGGCGGCGGAAACAACGCTCTTCGCTTTTAAGACCGAATTGTTCTTCTATATACTGATGCTGCAAGCCCCGGTGGATTGCTCTCATGAAACGCTGAGCGAGTTTTTCGACGTCGTAAACAGCTTCAGGATAATAGATGAAAAGGTCGAGCAGTCGAAAGCCGACGTAAAAGACATGAAATTTAAGATGGAGTATGACATACATAGGGAGATATGCATTTCAGTTCCTGAAAATTGGATCAGCAACATCGATTCCTATTTTACCGAGACCGATTATCTGATATTTGTTTCCTCGGGTGACCGAAATCAGGCGGTTGGAATCAGCAAAACCGAATACCCTGAAATGGTCTATGGCAGCGAATATGCAACGGTGGAAATAGGCGGGATGAAAGCGCTGCAGCACGAAGACGAGGGAACGCCTCAGTCTGTACTTTTAAAGTTCCTGAACACCGTCGTTGAAGCCGACGGCGTTTTTTATCTCATATCCTGCTGGACTCCACCGGCTTTTTATGATGAATATGCCGAACTGTTCCGGTTCGTTACAAGGTCGTTTTCACTCTGCAGGGGCAGAGGGATCAACTCTCAACTTCACTGAGCCACAACTCATAATCGGCGTCGGAAGGCATAGACAGGCCTTCACGGGGAGAAAGGCTGACAGAGCCGGTCCTCGGCCCGTCAGGAGAGCAATTCCGCTTGAATTGCTGGCTGATAAATCGCTTGTAAAACGCCCCGAGCCATCTCTTTATCGTTTCTTCGGAGTAATCGTTCTTAAAAGCCAGCTTCGCCGTATAAATCATTTTCTCGGGGGAGAACCCGTACCTCGTGGTGTAGTAGATAAAAAAGTCGTTGAGCAAGTAAGAACCGACCGAAATTTCCGTCTCCTGGGCTATGTTGCCGCGCTCGTCCGGCGGGAGGAGCTCAGGCGAAATTGGGGTTGTCAGTATTTCCTCAAGGGTCTGACTGAGCATTGCGTTGCCTCCGGAACCGTTTGGCGCAGAGTCGAGAAACCACTGAATTATGGCTTTGACGAGTGTCTTTGGGACGCCGGCGTTGACGTTGTACATCGACATATGGTCTCCATTGAAGGTGCACCAACCGAGACTTGCCTCCGAAAGGTCGCCGGTGCCTATCACGATACCGTTTTCCTTGTTCGCAAGATCCATCAGTATTTGTGTCCTTTCCCTTGCCTGGGCATTTTCATACGTCACGTCGCGGGCGCGCGGGTCGTGCCCGATATCTTTCAAATGGAGCGTTACGGAGTCTTTTATTGATATTTCCCGTACGTCCGTCCCCAGGATATTCATGAGCGAGGCGGCGCTTTTTCTGGTCTTGTCCGATGTGCCGAAACCAGGCATTGTCACGGTCACTATATCGCTTGCTTTTCTACCGAGGATATTATGAGCATTTGCGCAGACAAGCAGAGCGAGCGCTGAATCAAGCCCGCCCGATACGCCGATTATGGATTTTGCCGCTTTTGATCGCGTGAGCCTTCCGGCTAGCCCTGCGCACTGAATATTAAACACTTCGGAGCACCGATCGGCTGCGAGAAGAGGCGAATCGGGAACGAAGGGCGTCTTGTGATAAACTCGCATGAGATCTTGCTTCTGCGGATCAAACAACTTCAGCGGCTTTATATAGACAGGAACGAACGCTAAAGGATCCGAATAGCATGCGGACGTTTCGTTGAAACTCCCGGAGTTCATCCTTTCACGCCGAATGGTTTCAAAGTCCATGTCGGTGTAGAGCACAGAAGTGTCCCTGTTGTATCTGTCGCTCTCCGCAAGCACCTTGCCGTTTTCGGCTATAATGTTGTGCCCGGAGAAGACCGCGTCCGTCGTGGATTCGTGAACCCCCGCGGACGCCAGTATATAGCCGCACTTATTCTTTTTGCTTTCCGCCGTAACGATTTCACGGCGGTGGGCGGCGCCGGCTGCCGTTTCGGGGGTGGCCGACGGATTTGCTATGACATTCGCCCCGTTCAAAGAAAGGAGCGCCCCGGGGGTGACGGTGCGGCACGCGTCGCCCGATATTTCTATTCCGACAATGACGGACGAACCGGAATCTTTGAACAGAATAGAGCCGAAGGGAATATCGCGGCCTGTCAGCGACAGCGACTTCACAGCGGATGATATCGCGGCTCCTGAGGCGAACCAACGTGATCCGTGCCCGGATATGAACATCTTGGGGACGATACCTTTTATTTCACCGCCCTGAACAAACGCGGCGCAGTTTATCCGGCTTGACTCCAGCTCCAGATAAAAGCCCAGTATTATGGCGGTCGAAGCCGTCTCTGAGGCTATCAGAATTTGCCTCAAGCCTTCTAAGGATTTCTTATAAAGCAGCTCCTGAAAGAAAATGTCGCCGCAGGAGGATCCGGTGATGCACAGTTCGGGGAATACGACTATACCGCAACCGGCGTTGTCGGCGGTTTTAACGCATTCGATTATCTGGCCGGTATTGTATTCGGTGTTTGCTGGTATCAATTTTGGAGTAGCGGCCGCTACGCGGATGAAACCGAGATTCGACATGAAAGGCCTCCTTTTTTATTACATGCTTTTTAGGTATTCCGCTTGTTCGGCGTTGAGGCTGTCGATATTGACGCCCATGGCTTCAAGCTTGATCCGCACAACTTCATCGTCAATTTCTTTGGGCACATCGTACAGCATCGGCTGAAGTTCCTTACCGTGTTTGGCTACATGAAGGACGCTGAGCAACTGGATTCCGAAGCTCAGATCCATGATGTCCGCAGGATGCCCGTTGCCCGCCACTATGTTGACTAAACGGCCGTCGGCGAGAAGATTGAGCACTCTGCCGTCCGGCATATGGTATCCGTCGATAAAGGGTTTGCGGTTATCCTTTTTCACGCACATGGCTTCGAGCGCCGCTTTGTCGACTTCGACGTCAAAATGGCCGGCGTTAGCCAGCAGCACGTTGTTTTTCATCTCTTTAAAATGTTCTGTTGTTATGACCTCCTTGCAGCTCGTGGCGGTGACAAAGACATCACCGATCTTCGCGGCTTCGATCATGGGCATGACGCGGTAACCGTCCATCAGAGCCTCGAGGGCCTTGAAGCGGTCTACCTCCGTGACGATGACGCTTGCGCCAAGACCTTTGGCCCGCATGGCGATGCCGCGGCCGCAGTAACCATATCCGGCCACCACGACGACGCGCCCCGAGATCATATTGTTTGTCGTATACATTATTCCGTCCCATGTGGACTGGCCTGTCCCGTGCGTGTTGTCAAATAAAAATTTGCACTTCGCGTCGTTGACCGCGAGCATGGGAAAATTCAACTTTCCGGCGTCGCTTCTGGCCTTCAGGCGATGGATTCCGGTGGTGGTTTCCTCACAGCCGCCCAGCAAATTTATGGCGTACTGAGGAACTTCATCGTGGAGCAGGGTCACAAGGTCGCTGCCGTCGTCGATCATAATATCAGGGCAGAATTCCAATGTTTTTATCTGATGTTCGTGATATTCCTGTTCGGTCGCGCCGTGCCAGGCGAATACGTCGACCCCCAGACTGTCTAAAGCGGCGCAGACGTCGTCCTTTGTCGAAAGGGGGTTTGAGCCGGTGACCGCGATATGGGCCCCCGCTGCCATGAGGACTTGGCCCAGATAAGCGGTTTTTGCTTCCAAATGAACGCAAATTGCCACTTTCATTCCCTCGAGAGGCTTTTCCTTGGCCATCTTTTTTTCCAGATAAGCAAGCACGGGCATAAAATCCTTCACCCAGTTGATCTTGGCAAGGCCTGCTTCGGCAAGCGACTTGTCGCGTATGATACTCATTTGTGTTTCCTCCAATTTTATCTCTTTGACTTGTCGTATATCTCGCCCAGCGCGCGCGGCGTACGGTTGCCGCCGGCAAAAAACATCAGCAGTAAAAGCGTCACGACGTACGGAAGTATCATTAAAAGATCCGAGAAGCTCGCCGGCATCTGCAAAAGAAGCGCCAGCCTGTGTCCGCCCGACCGTGTGAAGCCGAAGAGAAGGCACGCGCCGAGCGTCGGTATTATGTGCCAGTTGCCGAAAATCAAACTCGCTATCGCTAAATACCCCGCGCCCATGTAAATGCTTGACGAGAAATTCGCCGATATGGAATAGGCGAAAGACATCCCTCCGAGGCCTGCGAAAGCGCCTGAGATCATCACCGCGACAAACCGTGTTTTCGACACATTGACTCCCGCGCCGTCAACTGCGTGCGGGTTGTCACCGCAAGCGCGTATGCGCATCCCAAACCGTGTCTTATATAGAAAATACCATGCGAATACAGAAATTGCAATGATTATCGGTATGAAAGGGTACACTTTGGAAAACGCCGCCCCGGCAACGGGGATGCCCGAAAGCAGAGGGACGTTGAATCTTGGCGAAACACCGAGCTGTATTTTGTCCGACGGCTGCAAAAACACGCGCGCGTTTATATGCCGGGTAAAGAAGCTCGTGAGCGCGACAGCCAGTATATTCATAACGACGCCTGAGATCACCTGATTCGCTTTGAATTTGACGCATAATAGGCCGTGAAGCATCGCGAAGAACGCGCCGCCGAGCATTGCGAAAAGGAATGCGAAATACATCGGCGCCGTCGAATACTGGCCAAAAGACGGCCCGCAAAAAGCGACAAACAACGCGCCGAAAAACGCACCCATGCCGAGCAGGCCCTCAAGCGCCAAGTTTATTATACCGGCGCGCTCGCTGTAGATACCTCCTATTGCTATGCAGAACAAGGGGATCGCGAACGAAAGGCCGTCGATGATAACCGTATCCATTATCGTCCCTCCTTGTTTAACATATATTTTAAAAACGCGCCGCACGCAGAAAACAGCAGGATCAGTCCGGTGATGACCTGGGATATCTCACGTTCGACGCTTAACACGCTGCTCATATACATTGAGCCTCTCGATATAACCGTAAAGAGTATAGAAGCGAAAAGCCCGCCGATAGGGTTCGCGTTACCCAGAAGCGAAACCGCGATGGCTTCAAATCCGGTGTCGGCAAGCATCTTTGGCGGTATCCTTTCGTAATATCCGAGATAATACATGACGCCGGCAACTCCCGCGAGTCCGCCGGAGATCATCATGGCGGCGACTCTGCCCCGCGAAGGTGAAACGCCGAAATACCTGGCCGCGCTCGGGTTTGCGCCTACCGCACGCAAATTGAAGCCGGCGCGCGTACGGTTCAGATAGAAGCGCGCCAACAGTGTTACGATAACCGCGAGGACGATGAATACCGGCAAATCCACCTTGTACCCGCCCAACTGTATATTTTGGATCAAGAGGCGAGATGTCGGTTCAATCGCTTTTGAATGGCGTGTCAGCGCGTCCACGAATCTTGTCAGTATGAAAAAGCCGGTAATATACTGTATTATATAATTCAGCATTATGCTCGATACGACTTCGTTGATGTTGAATCTTGTTTTCAGCAGGCCTATCAGTCCGCCGATAGACGCGCCGCCTGCCGCGCCGATGACGATTACGAGCGGCATGGCTGCAGCGGACGGAAGCGAGGAATAACCGATAGTTGTAGTCGCTACAAAACCCGCGAAAAGCATCTGGCCCGCGACGCCGATATTGAAAAGGCCCGCCTTAAATGCGACCGTGACGGCAAGCGCCGCGAAGACCATTGGGGTGAGCGCTGTCATAGTGAGCATGACGTCGGTCAGCATGCCCTTTCCGGCGGCGTAATTCGGCTTCGGAAGCAGGCCTGCGCCCTCTAAAATAGCTGTAAACGCTGTGATTGGATTTTTTCCGATCGCCAGGAGCAAAACGGCGGACGCGATAAGCGAGCAAAGAATGGCAAGGAGCGGTATTATATACGCTTGCCGTCGTTCATCACCTATTATCCTTCTGATAAAGCCGGTTTTTTCCATCAGTCGGTTCGAACCCCCATCATATATTCGCCGATCTCGTCTATCGTCAATTCACGAGCGGGGGCAATGCGGTTCATCCTGCCGCGAAACATGACGCCGATCGTATCGGCCAGCGCCGAGATCTCTTCAAGTTCGAGGGAAATGAGCAGGATGGCGCGCCCCGCTTCACGCTGCCGCAAAATATGTTCGTGTATAGCGCGTATGGCGCCGATATCGAGTCCGCGTGTCGGCTGGACGAATATCATCAGCCGTGACCCGAGATCTATCTCTCTCGCTACGATCGTTTTCTGCTGGTTGCCTCCGGACATGGAGCGCATGACGGTTTTGCCGCTCTTGCCGCTGCGTATATCGAAGGCCTCTATCAGCTTTTCCGAGAACACGTCAAACTCGTGCTCGTTCAGTATCCCACGGCGCGAGAACGGTTCCTTGAAATACCGCTTGAGGGCCAGGTTCTGCGAAAGCAGGAAATCGAGCAGCAAGCCGACGCCGTGCCTGTCCTCGGGAACGTATGATATCCCCGAAATTATGCGTTCGCGGACGCTCGATTGCGTTATATTTTGCCCTGACAGCAGTATTTCGCCGCAGGAAGCTTTTATAAGCCCGGTGATGGCGTCCGCAAGCTGCGTCTGTCCGTTTCCGTCCACGCCGGCCACTGCGAATATCTCGCCCTCGCGTATAGAAAACGTCACATCGTCGACGCGTTTAGCGCCGCCTTCAGTGACGTCAAGACCTCGAACAGACAGAACTTCATCGCCGAAATCGTGCACTTTTGGAGGTTGTTCGTCTTCAAGCTCGCGCCCGACCATATAAGCCGCCAATTCGCGCACCGATATATCCGCGATGTCGAACACACCGGCTAATTTCCCCCGGTTGAGGACGGCGCAGCGGTCAGCGATCCTTTTTACCTCGTCCAGTTTATGTGTGATGAAGATGACTGTTTTTCCCTGCTCACGCAAATTGTTGAGTATTTGCAACAGGTATTCTATTTCCTGAGGCGCCAGCATCGCCGTGGGTTCGTCGAAAATGAGTATTTCTGCTTCACGGTAGAGCATTTTCAATATCTCCACGCGTTGGCGGAGCGATATGCTGGCGTCCTTTATAAGCGTCTTGGGTTCGACGTCAAGTCCGAAGCGTTTTGACAGCTCGGTTATTTTCTCGTTTGCCGAACGCATGTCGACGAAAGGGAAAACGCCGAGAAAACGTTTCCATGGCTCTCTGCCTAAAACGATATTCTCGGCGATAGTAAAATCCTCGACAAGCCGGAAATGCTGATGAACCATCCCAATCGACAGCGACGACGCATGGGCCGGCGATGTTATAGGAACGCATTTCCCATCTATGCATATTTCGCCGGAGTCCGGCTCGTAAAGCCCGAAAAGCAGACTCATCAGCGTTGATTTGCCGGCGCCGTTTTCACCTAGAAGCGCGAATATTTCGCCGCGTCTTATCGCTACCGAAACGTTGTCGTTCGCGGTAACACCGGGAAAACGCTTTGTTATGCCGCGCATTTCCACAATGAAATCTTTAGCGTCCGCAGACATGTCAGACCCTCTTAGTTAGCGCGCTCAACATTTCCCGGGGCGAAATTCCCGGGAGGTATGATCTCGCCGGATTTTATCTTCGCGAAGGCGTCGGAAAGCGCCGAAAGCGTATCGCCGGACATCTGGTGACGGCCGGTTGTGGAAACATAACCGGTGGAATCGGTATCAGCGCCGAGCAGGTAGTTGTCGCCCTTGAATGTGCCGTTCTCGATCGCGGTGAGCGCGCGGGTAACATTTATGCGCATGTTTTTGAATACCGAGGTGAGTACTACGTTGCCGCCTGCATATGCGCCGTCGTCATACTGGTCGACGTCGCAGCCGACTACTTTGATTCCCGCTTCTTTTGCCGCGGTGAAGACTCCGTTGCCTGACGCTCCGGCAGCGACGAAGATGATGTCGCAGCCCTGAGCAATGAGCGCGTCGCCGATGACTTTACCTGTCGCCTCGTCGCCAAAATCCTGCACATAATTGCCGGCGACGTCAGTGCCGGTCACATCTGTGCCGGCATAAGCCGCTATATTTACGACCTGCGCCTTAGCGCCGAGGTTCGTATTGGCGTAGTTGACGCCCGCCTCAAATCCGAATTGGTAATTCACGACCGGCGGGAATGCCATGCCGCCGACGAAAGCGATCTTGCCGGTCTCTGTTTCAAGCGCGGCCGCTATACCCGCGAAAAATCCGCTCTCCTGTTCCTTGAAGGTCATCGCATATATGTTGTCAAATACGGTCTGATCATCGACCGGAGCAGGATCGGTATCGACTAAAATGAAATATTTTTCCGGGTTGTCTACAGCGCGGGTCGATACGGACGCGAACTGGAACCCCGGAAGCACGATTACGTCGTAATCGGCGAGGACGCTGTCGACGTCGTTCATTGAGTCGGCTATATCCGTAGACTGCGTGGTGTTTGCGCTTGCGTTGGGATTCATGGCTATAAAATCGAGTATACCTTCATAGTTGTTCTGATTGAACGAGCCGTCGTCAACATTTGAGCCTGAGGTCACGATTATGATCCTAAGGCCTTCGTCGGCGACTTCGGGATCATCCTGCGGCGCATCGGAGCTTTGTGAGCCGCCGCACGCCGTCATGGTCAAGAGCATCGTAAGCGCTAAAAACAGCGCAAAAATTTTAGACTTTTTCATCTGTTTCCCTCCTGAAAACTATTGTTTTAACTCATAGTATTATATATCAATTCGACATCGATGTCTACATTTTTGTCGTGTGTAAATTGTAACCCAAATGTAACCCGCCGGTGGTATAATGTTCGCACTAATAACTTTCGAACTATTGATGATAAACAAGATCCGATGAACTGGAGGTGATAAAAGGAGAACCCCAACTCCGGAAAAAAAGAGGCAATAAAATTAGCTTTTTTGGAGGTAATAACGAGAGATGAAAAAGATGAAAAAACTTTTATGTCTTGCTCTGGTGTTCGGCCTTGTGTTTACGTCGGGCATTATTTCATTTGCCGATGATCCTGTGGTCGGGGCGAATGAAGGGCTTGGCCTTTTCGGTCCAAACGCGCCGGAAGGTCAATACGCAACTGTGTTTACAGACGCAAGGGTTCCTACGTGGTATGCCATCGATCACGATATCTTCGACGGCTACTATCCCTCGGGTGAATTGTTTATCGGTACAGTCGAGTCATTCTTAGGCTCTAAGGCCGATGGATACACTTCCGTATTTCCCGGGGGGTTCGGTATGCACCCTCATGACGTCCTTATCATGAACGATAAAGTGGGCATCGTTTTGGCGGCAGGAAGCGCGGAGCCGTGGGGCTACCCGGGCGGCGCCATACTCGACGCCGGCCGCGTCTATCCAAAGGGCAGCGATCTCAGAAACGCTGACTTCGGCCCGAATACAGTCTATTCGGTGCAATTCCTGTTTAACAACTGGGATGCGTGGTCGCCCGCGAATTGCGGCGTCGTCTACTTCGACCTGATCGATTATTGCTTTGAGACCTTCACCGAGGGGGTCAGCGCCACCAGCCTTCCGACAGTACGTGTCGAAAGGAAGTTCGCAGTACCGAATCTGCCGGATATACCGGTCAGGGATCTTGATGTGGTCTCATATTACAGTATCGCTTCGGGAGCGGAATTCGCCTACATGATAGACACGGTGCAAAACGTAGGCCCCGCGTTTTCCGGCGCCAGCATGAACCAAGTGGTTCTTTCCAACGAAGGTTTCTCCGGAATAGACACTAAAATAGTCGACGCTTTGCAAGCGACTAACTCCTATAACAGGATTCTCGACGACAACGGAGAAGTCTCGTTCCAATTCAACACAACGCTGCTCACCCCCGGGCCAAATGCGGGCAGCCACAGAGACACGCCTTTCAGCGGATTTTCCGGCCTTCAGGGTTATCGGGAAATCAATTTCGGCAATGCTGATACCTGGGCTTCAGGCGAGTTCAGGCTTTTCGAATCATACCTATTGATCGACGATCAGCCCTGCTTCCAGAAGCTCTGGGATTTCTGGGCGGGTTACAACGGGCTTGATAGCTTCAATGTATACGGCAGCGTAACGACGCCGGATGACGATATTGTTCCGTATCCTGTTGTAATCGTCGAAAGGCGAGAAAACGGCGGCTCCTGGGCCTTATACGGCTGGGGAATGGGAGACGCTAACGGCAGCTTCAGTCTGGATCTTCCCGATGAGTATAACGACGCGATAGAGTTCAGACTCAAGGTCGAGGCGAACGGATTTGCGATCGGCGAAAACAGCGCCGCGTTCAACCGCCTTGACGCGTTAGAGGGAGATCCCTTTGACTTGATGTCCGGCGCCGAGCTGGTTCCGGTGGTCTTCAATTTTGTTGACGACTCAACGGATGATCCTGTCTGGGGCAGGGTAACCTTTTCCGGCGCCGCCTTCTCGCCGACTGTACTCTTTGCCGGCCGAAACTGGTTCTTCGCTGATAACAGCGCAAGCGGTACGCCGATAAAAGGGAGAGTCACGACTTTAGTTCCTCCCGGAATCACGTTTGAAGCCAGTGTACGCGGCGAGGGGCACGGATTTTTATCTCACCCGGTAGGCACGCCGATTGCCGCCGCCAACGCAGGTGCCGGTACTATTACAGGCAATACCGACAATCCGGGTGACCGTGAGCATACTGTGCGAATCAACAGAGAGATCGAATATTTCGACGAATGGTTCGGAACCGACAACCATCATCACGGCACGCTCTCCGACGCTTTTACCCCACCTGAATTCGTTGCGAAAGCGCAGACTGTGGCAGGCCTGGATGTTCTGTCGCTGACTGACCATGATTTCGTCATCGACAACTGGCAGGTATACCAGTGGGCAAAGAAGATGAACGCCGTTGGCTACGCGCCATCGTCGGAGGCTTCGGCAAGCTGGTCGCACTTCAACGTTTTCCCGCTCACCACAGCGTCATATGAACGCTTTGTAGACCGCAATCAGGAAAACCGAGCCATCAACGTGAATTACGCAAATGTTCAGTATATCTTTGACGAAGCCCGCCAGGCGGGAGTGGCTTTCGGGCTCACTCATCCCAACAGCAGTTACGGCCTCTTCCGGTCCGACGATTTGGGAGCGGTGCCGGGCGGCATGAGTCAGGACTTTGACATGATCGAAACGCATAACTCGGGCACCAGCGGTAGGCTCCGTAACGCAAATCCCATCAACGAGACATTCGCTATCTGGAACGCCTATCTGACCGGCGGCAAGCACCGCGGTGTATACATCAGAACGCCGAAGTACATGACGGCCGGTTCCGACCAGCATTTTGCACATGAAGATAGCCGCACTGGTTTTTGGCGAAGCATGGTCTGGGTTGAGGGCGGCCGCGCGAAGAGCAGTACCGATTTTGACGCATTCAGTTTGGAGTTCGTCAGGAACTTTGCGCAGGGCCACAGCTATAACTCGGGTGGCGTGTTTATCGAGCCTGTCGGTGCAGATCCAAAGATATTCGGCAAGACATACACCGCCAACGCAGACGGCACATTCACAGCGGAATTTGAGCTGAGCGCTCTGACGAATATCACAGAGATAGCCGTTTACAGCAGTCTCGGCGTCCCAGAGGTCACGCAGGTCGTGGTACCGGGCCTCCCGGCTCCGCCGCCTCAGAATCAAACCGGACTTTTCCCCGATGGTCTGACAAACTTTTTCTACAACGTTAAGGGCACGCCTGACACGACTCGAAGCTTCACGCTGGAACTTGACAACGTTACAGACAAGCAGTGGGTCTCGATCATCGCTTACGCAGACGACGGCAGATGGCTCATAACGAACCCGATCTGGGTGGTCGCGGATGACTACGACAAGGTCATCACCGCTATTGACCTCCGCAATCCTCCCGCTCAGGTATTGGCCGGACAAACTATCGCACGGCCTGACACGGCTGTCTTTACGACCAGCCCCAACACTGGATTCAATTTCAGCGAATGGAAACTGGAAGGCGGCGGATTCGGACAGGTTGTGAAGGGCGGCGAACGTTATGTCATGAAATTCACGGCTCCTGAAGGCTGGGTATTTTCAAAGAATTTGCTGACTGACGCGAATGTGAGTCTGGAGAAAGACAATACCGTTTTAGTCTATCGCGTGCCTGTAGTTGCCGGAGAAGTCAAGAAAGCGGTAACAAAACCCGGTGATTTCATCAGCATCAGTGAGACGGCAAAGGGGAGCAGAGTTTGGGCATTGACATTCAACGCCACCGTTTCTTTCACCGATAAGGACGGTAAAGTCGTAGGAACCGAGGTCGTCAGGTATACCATACAGCTCAACGGCAATAACGCCAATCTGGACGGCAAATATACATTCGGCGCCGATCATGACCTTGCCGGCTTTACACTCATATACGACATCAAGGGTAACGGTTCGAATATCAAGGAATTCCGAATACAGTAGCGGCACAAGTGAAATCAAAAGGTATAACTTATCGATGGGTAGAGAAATCTACCCATCGTTTTAAGGAAAATAGATGATGACAAAAAACGTTCATGCACCCAAGATCAAGCTTGCCAGTTTCGACCTGGACGACACCTTAATAAAAGACATTCAATCGGTCATGCTTCTTTGCATCCTGAATGGAAAGGAAAAAGAACAATTAGCCATTCAAGAGAAGGAAGAACGCGGGGAATTGGATTACATCGCGGCGGATTACCTCAGGGCCGAATTGTTCAAAGGCCTTGCGGAAAGCAGAATTTCAGAATCTTACAATGAAGTAATAAGGCCGCTTAAAAATATAAAAAACGTGGTCGATTTTCTGCATGAAAAAGGGATTCTTTGCGTCATGATAACCGTCGGGCCAAGACAAGTTGCAAAAGTTGTCTGTGATATCTGGGGGTTTGACGGGTACTACGGCAGCAACTATGAAGTAAAAAACGGAATATTTACCGGCAAAATACTCGAATACGTTAAAGCCGAAGATAAGGTTGACTGCCTGAAAGATTTTTGCCGGAGAAACAACATCACGCCTGCCGAGTGCATCGCAATAGGCGACGGTCTGACGGATATTCCTCTGTTTGAGTACTGCGGAAGTGCCATAGCTGTAAATGCCTCACACGAAGTACAAAAGAAAGCTGCCCACATCGTCAATACGCAGGACCTGTCAGATGTATTGCGCTACATCATATAAAAAAAGCGAGCCGTTTAAGACCCGCTTTCCTTAGGTTATCTATTTTCTACCATTTTTATGTAATCCCGCATATCCTTGTCGGTCTGGGGATCGAGCAGGTTCTCAGGTGCTTCATCCCAGATTTTCTTAGCTTTCTTGCCTGCGGTTGCCACGATCTCCGGCTCGCCTTCAGTATGCCAGTTATAATAGGGCTGCCAATCCGAAACCGACGGCGTGAAATAATCGCGCATATGTTTAACGGTTTCGCGCAGCGTCAGGAAGTCGTGGCCGTGATCTACTTTCATGATGGTATCGATCGACAGAGCTTCGTCAGATGTATCCATTCCGGCTTGCAGCGCCCTGACGCGTCCGACAGCCTCATCGTCCATAATCGTCTTTTCAAAAGAAGTTACGATCAGATTTTCCATGCTGCCGACTGCCTGGCTATATACCTGTGCGCCGGTGAGTGCCGTAAAGAGCAGGCCTTGCATGGTTTCAAGCCCCGCCTGATAGTTGACGGATTTGGAACTGGTAATGCCCGACTGGCATCTCGCGGGTAGATTGTAGAATTCGCGGTTCATCTGTATGCTGGCCGCCGTCATAAGCGATGTTTCCGGCGCGGCGCATTCCCATGACGCCTGCTGCAGATTGCCATATACTAACGATGACGACGGGAGCGTGGGTGCTCCGGGCCGCACGAGCTGACCGAGCACGAGCCCCGCCAACGTCTCTGCGTTATGCAGGACCAGAGTGCCGAACAACTTTACGGGGCCTGTCATGCCAGACATCGGCGCCGACACCAACAGCACCGGCTGATTCCATTTCGCAAACTCCACTATTCCGTCGCATGCAAAATCGGTGAACAGAAGCGGGCTGTTCGGGCAAACACAGTGCCACGTCACGTAATGATCCTCTAAAAAACCTTTCTTTCCGAAGGCCACCTCATAAAGTTCAAGACACTCGCGCTTCTGTTTGGTGTCCTCGAGATCCATCGGCGCCAAAATAGGCTTGTCGGAGTGCTTAAAACTCTGGTACAGAAAGTGGAGGCCTCGTGATTTGTTTCCCACATCCGAAGTAGTCACGGGCTGATATCCCGCTATAT
>Ga0123353_10004976_pt1 | contig 17312 bp, 13 predicted proteins | sample TergutLab28metaG_3_FD_92763 | JGI IMG/M metagenome (GOLD analysis project Ga0123353, IMG submission 92763) | Labiotermes labralis P3 segment gut microbial communities from Petit-Saut dam, French Guiana - Lab288 P3 | ecosystem: Host-associated > Arthropoda: Insects > Digestive system > Gut ...
ACCGACAAGCGGTCGATCATCGACATCAAAGCCGTTGCCAAAAACGACCGTCATTTCGTCATTGAATTTCAGGTGATCCCTCATGAAGCCTTTTTGAGTCGGGCATTATACTATTGGGCGATCACTTACGTTGCACAAATGAAACAGGGGAATGATTATGACAAACTTTTGCCGGTTGTCGTGATCATTGTTGCGTGTTTTCTTTTGTGCGTGGACCTTGAAAAACTGCGCAACTCGTTTTTGATCATGGCGGAAGATGTTCCGGGATTTGTGTTGACGGAGGACTGGCAGTTTCACATCATGGAACTGGTGAAGGAGAAAATCGACCGACTCCGCACAATGAATAACCCCCTTCGTCCGTGGTTGGAGTTTTTTTACTATGGCGACAAGAAAGAGGAGGACGAAATGAGAGTTTTGCTACAAAGCGGCGGTGCAGAGGTCAATGAGGCGTATGATCTTTACCTGAGATTCAATCAGGACGAAGAACTTCGGCAACTGGAACAAGCACGCCAGCAATACCTGCACGACTACAACACGTCAATCAAATATGCAGAAATCCGAGGCAAAGCCGAAGGCAGAGCCGAAGGCAGAGCCGAAGGCGTTCTCCGTACGTTGATGAAGCGTTTCCAGGTCGTTCCGCAACCATTAGAAGAAATCATTCTTGGTCTTACCGATCTGGAACGTCTCGAAAAACTCGCGGATGATGCGTTTGATTGCGAGTCCCTCCAGGAATTCCAGAAGGCGTTGAAATGATCGGTTGATTGGAAAACAATCATGAGCAACCATGCCCGCTGCCAGACAAGATAGAGGAGGAAGAAATGCGAGTTTTACTTCAAAGCGGTGGTGCAGAGGGTGACGGGGATGTGTGCCATATTGTAGACCCGAAGCGGGTCATTTTTCGCATGCGCCCTCGCGCATCCGCCTAGCCCGCGTCGGGTCTCTCGTTGTCGGGCTAAAAAATTCGGCTTACGGAATTTTCAACCGGCTCCAGTATACCATGTTTCACTTTTGGTCGGCGAACGGTCGCCGGAGAACGTAAAGCCACAACCGTTCACGCCCAACAGCGTCCGTCATTCCGGGGTTGTTTGCGGTTGTTGCGTCGAGAGGTCAGCCGCGACAGCATCTTTCGAGAGAGAGATTGACAACTCACTGCGAAAAGTATAGCGGGGATCGTTGTTGGGACCACGCCCCAACGTTCGAAGGGCATGTTCTGTGTCCCGGAATTGATCTACCATCGGAGCGAGCAGGTCCTGGTCTCGAAGCAGTGACACAAAAGTGATCGTGCCGCCGTTTGCTGAACTGAACATCAACTCGCGCGCCATCATATCTTCGGCACGCGGCGCATTTTTGCTCATCCAGCCCAACTGTTCAAACCAATTCACATTGTCTTTGTACCAAGCGTCAATCGCATCAAGTTGTTTTTTCCATTCGACGACATCGCCTGCGGTCTTCTTCAGTTCGTTATGTGTCCGCGTCAACTTGGCAATGTCACTTTTCACCACTGAATGGCTGTGAAAAGCGTAGCCGAAAAGAGAAACGACCAACAGCAACACTACTGCCGCAATACCGGTGAACAGATTGCGTTTTCCATGATCTTCCGCTCGTTTTTTAGGATTACAGAAGTCGATTTGCATCGGCTCTTTTCTGGCAGCCTGGATGATCGCTCCGAAGAGAGACGCATATCGTTCGTCGGCTTCGTTCGCTTTGACCGACAATCCCTTCATCGGGTCAAAGAGGCGGACGGGCATGCCCAACTCTTTGGTCAATTGTTCGGCGAGCGACACAAACATGTTTCCGCTGCCGCAGAGGAGCACTTCGTCCACATCCGTCCCCTGAATTTCGTTTCGGACGGCGATACGGGTTCGTTTCAGTTCCGCCAGGAGCCGAGCGGCGAAATCGGGAGTGCTGACATCTTGCGGACGATGAATCTTGGGGGACCGCATAAAGACCGGCTCACCTTGAAAAACCACCGTTTGCGAAGTCTCGTATTTATCCAATTCAACGAGCAACACCGAGCGATTGGCGACATAATTTCCCGACTGTTTCCAGAGTGCCGCGACGGCACAGGAACGGAGACCCACGTGCCGAAGCACAAGGTTATGCTCCTCGCAAAACGTTTTGATCCGCTGAAACGTGTGAAGCCGCAATGTCGAAGCCAGGAGGTGTTTTGGAGCACCTTCCGGTGCCGACGAGGAACCGGAGGTCTTCACGGCAGGAAAAAGCGTACTCCGGGAAACGTTGTTGAGTTTGCTGGTCACAAAAAAGTCAACCGGCGCGTTGGGATCATAGTGATTGAACTCTTTGCCTGCCTGAAATTTGACAAGGGCAGGCAGTTCGTCTGCCGGAACCGGTGGAAAGACCATCGAGCGGACTTCAACATCGGACCGATTCAGAATGACGACGGTTTCCGCCTTGGCAAGGCGGTGCTGAGACAACAGATCGGCGAGTTTTTTAGGATCGTCAAGTGCCGCCGCATGATCGAACGTAACCGCTTTTCCATAAGTCGAAGCCGACAGGAAAAGAAGCCGGTCATTTTCCCAAGTAATTGCAACCCAAGTGGACATAGCCAGTCATTCTAACAAATGGTGAACCGCAGAGCAAGAGGTGTGGGCAGGGAAAAGGCAAAATTTTTTTTTTAGGACAACCTCTCTGAGCGAGTCGTCACCGGTTTACCGCCGATTCCAATGCTCCAGGATCAGCGGTCTTGATTTTGGTTGTAACTCAAACTGTAAAAGGTATTGCCTCTGTCTCCCATCTGCCTCTTGTAGAGACGCGATGCTCGCGTCTCGGCGATTGGTTGACGTTCCGCACACGGATTCTCGTCGTTCACAAATATACGTTCCCTCGAATTCGTTACGTTATCTGCACCGGGGAGACGCAAAGCATTGCGTCTCTACGATGTTTTTTACAGTTTGAGTTTGCATCAATCGTTGGAAAGGGGGAAAGATGAGGTAAAGTCAAATCATTACAAACTTGCAGGCGCATACTCAGCGGGGGTGATTATGCTACAATAAGAGGCGGGACTGCGTCCCCGAATAACAACCAACAGCAAAAAACCATGCTCAACACAAACATGATATTTTTCGCTCAAGCACCAGTCTCATTAGGAATTTGGGACTGGGGAACGCTCGTTGCGTACTTTGCCATCCTGCTCGGAATCGCCTGGTGGGTCATTTCGCAACAAAACAAAACCTCCAAAGATTATTTTCTGGCAGGCAAACACGCCGGTTGGATACTGATCGGCACTTCGCTCTTCTGCTCGAACATCGGTTCCGAACATCTCATCGGACTTGCCGGGACGGGTGCCAGCGACGGGATGGCAATGGCACATTACGAACTGCATGCATGGTGTTTGCTCGTCCTCGGTTGGGTGATGGTGCCGTTCTACGAACGCAGCGGCGTTTATACGATGCCCGAATTCCTCGAACGGCGATACTCCGCCTCGGCACGTTGGTTCCTGTCGGTGGTCAGTTTGATCGCCTACATTTTCACGAAAATTTCGGTCGCACTCTTTGCCGGCGGAATTGTTTTTAAGGTGGTCTTTCCGATTGATCTGATCCCCGGCTTCAGTAATTTTTGGCTCGGCGCGATGGGAATGGTCGTCGTGACCGGTTTATACACCGTTCTCGGCGGACTCCGGGCGGTGCTCTATACGGAATTGATGCAAACTGCCGTCCTTCTGATCGGTGCCGCCGCCGTGCTTTTCGTCGGACTCCATCAGGTCGGCGGCTGGGACGAACTCAAAAAAACCGTACAAGGCACAGACAGAATGATTGCCGTACAGGAAATCGACCAAGAAACCGGAGCAACAATTTTGGTTGTGAAACCCAAATTGAACGAACGCAATCAACCGGAAAAGACCGACCACTTTAACCTTTGGAAGCCGAACAGTCATCCGCAATTTCCGTGGTTTGGTCTGCTCTTCGGAGCCCCGATTGTCGGACTCTGGTACTGGTGTACCGACCAATACATCGTGCAGCGGACGCTGGCAGCCACCGGTCAGCGGGCGGCACGTCGCGGCACCATTTTCGGGGCGTATCTGAAACTGACACCGGTTTTTCTGTTTATTGTGCCGGGAATGATTGCGTATGCACTTGCTGTACAGGGAAAACTGGGACCAGAAGTGTTGCACGATCCGAATCAAGCGTTTCCGATTCTCGTGACGCAAGTGTTGCCCATCGGTTTGAAAGGGCTGGTCGTTGCGGCACTGTTGGCGGCACTGATGAGTTCGTTGGCATCAGTCTTCAATGCCAGTTCCGCTCTCTTTACAATGGATATTTACTCGAAGTTGGTCCCGAACTCTTCCGAGGCTCATCTCGTTTGGGTTGGACGCATCGCAACCACCGTGATGGTTGTGTTGGGACTCGCTTGGATTCCCGTGATCGGATTCATGCCAGGCACACTTTACGGTTATTTGCAAAGTGTACAGGCGTATATTGCGCCGCCGATTGCAGCGGTCTTTTTCCTCGGCGTGTTTTATCGCCGGGTCAATGCGTATGGTTGTATGACGGGCTTGATTACCGGATTCATTCTCGGCATGTGCCGTCTTGTCATTGAAATTATGCACGGCATTTCCCCCTTTGCCGACGGGACATTTATGCATTGGTTTGCAACAACGAGTTTCACGTTCGTCTGCATTTACTTGACGTTGATTTGCAGTGCATTGATCGTCGGGGTCAGTCTTGCCACGCCGAAGCCGCGACCGGAACAGTTACAAGGGATCACTTACGGCAGCGCATCGCCGGAACAACGCAAAGAGACCCGCGAAAGTTGGACGATGACCGATGTCGTGACGACTGGCGGATTGATTGCCATCATCATTTGCATTTACGTGTACTTCACAGGGTAAAACATGAACAACCTCAAACAGCAAGTTTACGAAGCGAACCTTGAACTAGTGCGACACCATCTTGTGCTGTTCACTTGGGGAAACGTGAGCACCATTGATCGTGAACGCGGGGTGATTGCCATCAAGCCATCGGGAGTGTCCTATGATACAATGAAGGCGGTTCAAATGGTGCTCGTTGATCTCGACGGAAACGTTGTGGAGGGAGCCTATAAACCATCGTCGGACACGGCGACGCATTTGATGTTGTACCGTCATTTTCCGGAGATCGGCGGTGTGGTGCATACCCATTCGACCTTTGCAACGGCTTGGGCACAGGCACGACGTGCGATTCCGAACATCGGCACGACGCATGCGGATTATTTTTCGCAAGAGATTCCGTGTACCCGTCCCATGACCCGGGAAGAAATTCGCGGCGATTACGAAACCGAAACAGGAAACGTGATTGTCGAATGTTTCCGTGAGCGAAGAATCAACCCCATGCATGTACCGGGAGTGCTCGTGAGCAATCACGGTCCCTTCGCGTGGGGAAAAAATACAGACGATGCGGTCCATCATGCGGTGGTGCTGGAAGAGGTGGCAAAGATGGCGTTTTTGACCCATTCGCTCAATCCGCAACTACCGATGGAACAAGCACTTATCGAAAAACATTTTACAAGAAAACATGGTCCTGATGCGTATTACGGACAATGAGACATAACATGAATTTACAACAACATGAAATTTGGTTTGTGACCGGTGCCCAACTTTTGTACGGTGGCGAAACTGTCAAGCAGGTGGACGCACATTCGACCGCGATGGTCGAAAAGTTTAATCTGTCAGGGATGCTGCCGATTAAGATCGTTTACCGAGGCACGGTCAACTCTGCCGCTGAAATCACCGAGCGGTTTCAAGAGGCGAACAACTCCGAAAAGTGCGTCGGCATCATCACATGGATGCACACATTTTCACCGGCAAAGATGTGGATTCATGGACTCAAAATCCTGCAAAAACCGCTGCTGCACCTGCACACGCAGTTTCAGCGCGAGATTCCGTGGTCGGAAATCGATATGGATTTCATGAATCTCAATCAGAGTGCCCACGGCGACCGGGAATTCGGTTATATCATGGCACGCATGAAGAAGCCGCGCAAGATTGTCGCAGGACATTGGGAAGAGAGCGACGTGCATGAGCGCATTGCCGTCTGGATGCGCGTCTGTGCGGCATGGGACGATGCTCAATCAATGCGGATACTCCGTTTCGGCGACAACATGAATAATGTTGCCGTGACCGATGGCGACCGGGTTGAAGCGGAAATGACGCTCGGTTATCACGTCGATAATTATCCTGTCGGCGATCTTGCCGCTGAGGTTGCAAAGACGACCGATGCGGAAATCGACGCACTCATTGCCGAGTACGAATCACAATACGATTTTGCGCCCGAAGCCGCAAAGAATGGTGCAAAACATGGGCAAGTGCGAGAAGCCGCACGAATCGAAGTGGCGATGCGTCAAATCTTGCAAGCAACCAACGCGAAAGCCTTCACCACCAACTTCGATGCGTTGCACGGTTTGAATCAACTCCCCGGCTTGGCATCGCAGCGGTTGATGAATGACGGTTACGGTTTCGGAGCCGAAGGAGACTGGAAAACCGCCGCCCTCGTTCGTACATTAAAAGTCATGGCACAGGGCTTGCCCGGCGGGACTTCGTTCCTGGAAGATTATGTTTATCATTTCAAAGGGAAGGGGGCAATTCTGCAAGCCCACATGCTTGAAATCTGTCCGTCGATAGCCGGGCACAAACCGCGAGTCGAAGTGCATCCGCTCGGCATTGGCGGCAAAGCCGATCCTGCACGATTGGTCTTCACTGCTCATGAAGGTACGGGGTTGGCAGCAACGATTGTCGATATGGGCAATCGTTTTCGCATGATTGTCAATCAGGTTGATTGCGTCAAACCTGAGGCGGACTTGCCGAAGTTACCCGTTGCTCGTGCGTTTTGGACACCGCAGCCAGACATCAAGACGGCGGCTCACGCATGGATCCTTGCCGGCGGCACGCACCACACCGCTTTTTCGTATGCGCTCACCCGCGAGTATTTTGAAGACTACGCCGAGATTGCCGGGATTGAAATGCTGTTGATCGACAACGAAACCACCATTCCCGATTTCCGAAATCAGATCAAACTCAATGATGTCTATTTTATGCTGAACAGGTGATCATCCGCCTCCCACAAGAGAAAGGTCGAACATGAAATCAAGAAACATGCTTTTTGTGTTCTTCATGCTGATGGGAGTATCGACGCTCCTCCAGGTACAAACGACGACCTGATGGCTCATAATGATCCGGAGGCGAAGTGGAAATTCCTGATATCGAACGTTTTAGCCCGACAACGGAGACCCGACGCTGGCAAGGCAGCTACGCGAGGGCGTAGCCGAAAAATGACCCGAGCCTGGCTGGCAACCCGCTCCAGGTCTAGCGTAACGTCCCCAGCCACTGCGTCGCCACTTGCAGCAGACCATCCAACACCGGTTTCTCCGGGAGCGTGAACGATAATTTTGTTTTGCCATCGCTGTCCGTTTCGACGTGAACCATCTCGGCGACTGTTTTCTGCACCTGCGGCATCACCTCTTTCGCTGCCGTTGCCAATGCGGGAATCGATTGACCCAATGAGGTTTCCCGCCGCGCAGTATCCGACGAAGCCACAAGCGTGCCGACGAACTTGAAAATAGACTCGACAATGTCGCTCCCCGCTTGAATGATCTGCTCCTCTGGGCAGACACGCAGGTCAGCCCCTACACGGGGGTCTGCCCCTACATTCTCCGCGATGATTTCTTCTATCGTTGCTTCGACCGTGCGGTCTTCTGGTGCGGCGGGCTTCGAACCAAGCAACACTTCCAATCGCCGCTTCAATTCCTCAACGCCGGACTTCATCTTCACTTCGCTCACGTCGCTGCCGATGTCGAGTGCCGCAAGAGCCAAGTCATGTTTCGCGGAAAGCGTCGCAAGCATTTGCTCTTCAATCGTCTGCTCTGTGACAAGCAGAAAAACTTGCACATGCCGCTTCTGTCCCATACGATGCGCACGACCGATTCGCTGTTCCAAAATTGCCGGGTTCCACGGCAGATCAACATTGACCACCGTGTTCGCCGCCTGTAAGTTCAAACCAACCGAACCCGCATTCGTCGTGACGAACACGCGGCACTCAGGATCATCCATAAATTGCTTGACAAGCATTTGCCGCTTCTTCTGCGGCACCGAACCATCAAGCCGCACAAAACCCGCGTTGTTCTTGTGAAAAATCGGTTCGATCAAGTTCAGCATCGTCGTCCACTCGGAAAACAGAACGATCTTGCGCCCCGGCTCGGCGAGCAACTCGTCCAGCAGTTCTTCAAGTCGTTCCAATTTACTCGAAAACGCTGGCTCCGACTTGTTGACGAGGAATGTACTGTCGGCAGACATGCGTGCCGTCAGCAATGCTTTTTGGAGTCGTAACAAATCAATTTCTGAAATGTATGCTTTTCCAATAATGCTCGCAACGATACGCATCTGACCTTCATGAATTTCGAGTTGTTCGCCAGTTGGTTCAATACGAACGATTTCCGTCGTGCGTTCCGGCAGTTGCAGACGCACCGACTCTTTCGTGCGACGGAGCAAAATCGGTTCGAGTTGTTTTCGCAGTTCATCAAGGTTTTTGTAGCCTTCGACACGTCCCGAATCTTGAACCATCCGGTGTCGATGAAAAAACCGATATGCTGGAAGCAATCGCCTATCGTCGATAAACTGCACCACCGAGTAAAGTTCATCAATCCGATTTTCCATCGGTGTTCCGCTCAGCACCAGAGCATACGGCGACTTCAATGCCTTGATCGCTTTGCTCGTTTTCGCCTCCCAATTTTTGATGCGTTGTCCTTCATCAAGAATGATAAGATCCCACTTCGTCCGTTCGATGGGGAGCAAGTCACGCATCACTTGTTCGTAATTACAGATCGTGAAAAAGGTATCACTGTCATATTTTTCAAATCGCTCCTTCGCTCCACCGAGAACAACTTGGGCGTCGCGGTGCGGAGCGAACCTTGCAATCTCGGCTTTCCACTGCGACTTGACCGATGCCGGACACACAATCAGCACTTTCTTAATCTCTGCATACTTGGAGAGCAACTCTGCAACGCCGATTCCTTGAATCGTTTTGCCGAGTCCCATGTCGTCGGCAAGAATTGCCCGCCCTGCTCCGACAGCAAAGGCAATGCCGTCAAGTTGATACGGCAAGAGTTCCGTTGCCAAGAGCGATTTTCGCAGTGGATGTTCCGCAGGATTTGCCCGAATTTCAGCGACCGTCGCGGCAATACGATCCCGATGCAAGCGATCCCGAATCCATTCTTCGGCATCGGGATAAATCGTCACCGCCTGACCGGCGGCTTCGAGTTTTGAAACGGTTTTGAGCAGCGAGTGAACGTCATTGATGGGATGGTCGAGAAAACGTTTTGCGAGTGTCAATACGTGCTGGCATTCTTCGCAATCACACGTATGAGTGCTGTCGGGCAGTGCGAAGTGGAGCGTTCGTTCTTCGCCGTAACGGAGATAGACGATAGCTTCCCGGTTTTCGTAGGGCTTGTTCAAATCGCGACTGTCGAACTGCTTTGCGATGCGGCGAAGCAGGTGCATGATATGTTTGCACGTGCCGAGTCGGTTGGTACGAAAGTCAGGACAAGAGCAGTAGGAATCACCATCGGCGGTGCCGCGCAGGGCAACGCGATACGTTTTACCAGAGATTTCGCTGCTGACGAGATAATCAGTCCAAGGTGTCGATTTGTCGGTCGTTTTGATTTTGTACGTTTCGACGCGAGAACGTTCGGCTCGTTCATGGAGAGCGCGCTCGCGGAGTTTCTTTTCGGAGAGCAGTTCCGGCGGCGTTTCGAGATCGGGTGCTGCCGCAAGACCGATGAGCGTTTTTTCTTCAAGCAACAATTGCAACGTTGCTGCGGTGTGTTTGCAGAACCTGTTCGGGAGTCGGTCGGGATTACAATGGGAGCAGAACGCGGCGAGTTTGTGTTTCAATCCGGGAACCATCATGACGCTCACCGTTGCGGGTTCGATCCACGGCTCGTGAATCGAGAGCCGGAAAAGATTTTCGTCCAGAAAAACGTCGTTTTTAGGATCAAGCGAGTCCAATGAAAACAACCGCCGCAGTAGAGGCGAACCATCGGAACCGAGAATATCACAGGCTTGCTTGTAGGTTAAGTGCGAGAGACGATCATAAAGCGTGAGGCGTTCGGTACGTTTGGTGGCGGGTTTGGTGGGACGGGTTTTGGTCGTTGTAGGGTTTTTGACGGTTGCGGTTGGACTCATTGCAAAGAGTGAATAAACGGAATATTGTGGACAAACAGACCGAGATTATATCAAAAGATGCCGGGCGAGAGGAGTACCCAACCGGCGAATGATCGGAAAAGCGAAACGCGGCTCTGTCCCCTGCCCTGTTCGTCCGAAAGAACAAGAGGGTCCCTACAATAGGCGCACAGTGGACAACGAAGGACGGATTATAACTCCCATGGATTGCTCATCTGTAGTCCATTGATATGTCGAAAGTCTTTGACATTCCGAGTCACTAAAACCAGACGGTGGACAATACATGTTGCCGCAATAACAGCGTCGGGGATTTTGGTCTTATTTCCTTTGCACAGCCGTATCGTTTCGTTAATCACATCATCGTCAATCGGTAACACAACCGACTCTTTGAGAAAATTTTCTAAAACTTGTTCGTTCGCCGGGGTATTCGTAAACCGCAACAACTCGATTTTCGATATCGCAGACACCTGAGCAACTGCATTGACAATATCCGAGACAAATCGCATCCCGTCGGCGGGGAGTACTCCGCTCAAAAAATCAATGACAACGTTGCTGTCTAAAAGATGTCCCTGTCCCATTCGTTTCTGCCTTGTGTGACGGAATCGGAAAACTCGCTGTACTGTTGTTCGGATAGTTTTAACGCACCGGCAAAGCGTTCTGCCCGATTGGATAGCGACGGCGGAACAGATTGAACGGTCTCTTGCCAACGAATCTGCTGTCGTTGAACCAGTTCGTTCAGAAACGGCAAAACCGAGTTGTCCAACACCTCAAACGTCATAGACATTGTTATCTCCCGCGTCAATACGTAAACACACCGATTTCTACGAAACGCATTGTACCATACATGTATCAGAGCCGCAATCGTCAGATTGCGCTTTCAGGAAATCCGGGAGCACTGCAAGCGTGGATTCGTGCGGCACATCACTCCTTATTGAACATCGTTTCGTAATCTCTCGCTCCGTGGAGGACGCGAACCACGGTAATACCTGTTTCGGTGCCGCGGTAGAAGATCAAATGGTTTGGAAAACCGAAAACTTGCCAAATGCGTATGTTGGCGTATTCGGGATTGGAATAGTCTCGTTTTTCACCGCTCTCCGGCGCGTCGAGCAGGTATTCCCATGTACGATCCACTGCCTGATTGAATCGTTTCGACACCGCCAAATCCCTCTCCGACAAATAGAGACCGATTTCGTGCAAATCGGAACGAGCATGGGGAAGAAAAACAATGGACATTTTCATGCGGAGTTGCCTTTCCTTTTCTCGTGATAAGCATGTTCGATTTCTGTGTTCAGTTCGTCCCAGAATTCTGGCGTGACCGGAATCGGCGGTCCGCTTTCAAGACCTTTTTGAATTTCGCGTTCGTAGTAAGCAGTGATTCTCCGTTGCCGATCTTCCTCGGCGAGTTTGGCAAAATATTCGGACTCGTCGGCGAGTCCTTGTTCGGTTACTTGTTGATCGACGAATTCACCCAGCGTCTGCGTTAGAATTCTTGGAATGTGTGGAAGGGCAGTAAGCGTTGACATGCTGTTTCTCCCGAACGAAAAAGGTAACGCCATTGTACATCGAATACTCGGAAAATCAATGAGATGCAAACACAATGAAAAACCGGGAGCGAAGACAACGTCGGAGCGACCGGATGCCATCGAAGATGATGGACGCGGTATCCCCATCAAGGAACACGCCGAACTCAAAAAGTCCACGCTCGAAGGAGTCATGACTGTCCTCAAGTTCGGCGGAAAGTTCAGAGCAAGTCCAGAAAAGTGTCCAGATCAATGTCGGCTTGTTCCAAAATACTCCGAAGCGTTCAGCAACGGCACTGGCGGTAAAATTCTCATCGGTGTCAGCGATGATGGCACCATCACCGGTTTATCCGGCGAGGACATCCGCCGCTTGAACCAACTTATTTCCAACACCGCCGGGAACAACGTCCAACCTGCCATCAATCCAATCACCGAAAACATCATGACCGAAAAATGACCCGCTCCGGGTCTACACCAATCGCAGATCACGAATCCGCTCAAAGTGTTTTCGATTGAACGTGGTAAGGGGCAGATCGTTTGCAATCGCTGTCGCAGCGATGAGGATGTCGCTGATGTCCCTATCCAATCGCGGTGACGTTGCCGACATGGATGATGGAATGACCGACGGAGAGTTTTGCTTCGCCATTCTCGATGGTGACTTTGTCCACCTTTCCCGTGATCTCCTCGTTCAACGTGTTCACGCCTGTCACCGTTTTACCGATCAGGCTCGACGCAGTGGACAATGTTTGTCCCAGCGTTAACGACTCAATACTGGTCGTCAGGCGATCATTCGAGGTAATCGACCGAATCTGGCTGATTTGCTGGAGCATTTCGGTATTGCTCATCGGGTTCATCGGGTCTTGATTTTCGAGTTCGGCAACCATCATTTTGATAAAGTCGCCCATCGTCAGTTCGTTCATCCGGTCAGAATTCGCCGAAGACAAGGTACTCGTTGGGGAACTGGAAAATAAGGTGTCAATGGCGGACATGTCAGAAAGAGAAATGGGGGGATACAAGAGGAAAGTCAACCTATCAAAGTGTATCGGAAGAAACCGGGCAAAACTCCCCCAATTTTTCCACATTTCCAGAAAAATTGGCACAATCAGCAGACTCGCTATGTTTCGCAAGTTCGCCACAAACGGCAGAACTGGTCGAAAAAACTAGATTTTCGCTTTTCATCCAGCCGATGAGAGGAAAACGTCCTTCTGCTGTGAACTCCATGCAAGGCGAAAAAAAAACCTCTCTCGGTTCCAGTCATTGGATCGCTATTGCTGTTATTGTAATGGCGTTTCTGACGCATTCGCTTTGTGCTCAAAGTTCACAAGGGAGACAAGAATGTGAACGGCTTTTCTCCGCTGCGGTCGCTGCCGAACAACAGAACAACCACGTCCTTGCCGAAGCCTACTACGAGCAATGCCAGGAACTTGCCAAGCAGCATCGTGTGCCCCAAAGGGAAGCGTCGGCACTTCACCGTCTCGCCGTTCTCAGGGCGCGGAGCAAGAAATTTACCGAAAGTGCCGACCTCTTCCGACGCGCCGCCGCTCTCGATCCCAAAAATGCGATCATCCTGTGCGATTTTGCCCAACTCTACGTCGATCGCAAAGATTACGACGAAGCAGAAAAACTGCTCAAGCAAGCGTTGCTCCTGGAACCGAACAATCAAAGGGTTCTCGTGAGTCTCGGGGTCCTCATCGCCTCACAGCGAAATGAACGGCAAGCCGAAGGTTTACACTACTTGAAACTCGCCGTGGGTGAAGCAGAAGCCTATCGGGAACTCGCCAAGATTTATCGTTCCCGAGGCGATGTTGGTCGGGCAGAATTTGCGGAACAACAGGCACTCCATGCCGGAAATCAACCAACAACGTCCCCCACGTTCGCCGCCGAAGACATCTCCATTCCTCCACCGCAAACTCCCTCGGTCAATCGCGTGCGGCAGGAAGTGACGGACATCCAGCGACAAACCACACCTGCTCCTCGCCAACCCTTTATCCCGACACCGAGAGGAACGGCAAGCCCCGAAAAAATTAAAGTCATTCCGACGGAAAACACCACTGGTACAACCGCTGCAAGTGTCCATGGGACGCCCACGAGTGCCGCTGATCCTTTTGTCACGATTCACCCGCAGGAATCGCCCGCCGCTACCGCCCCGGCGACCACTGCGGATCGCTTTGGACCACTGTTGATCATTCAGCCCTCAGAGCGGAGCAAGATGCTCGACACGATCACCTTCGTTCAGGCAACGGATACAAAAACATCGACCGCCCATTCGCCCGAACCTTCACTTATTAAAATTACCTCTCCCTCTAAGGCAGGAAGCCCCAAACCAGAGGGGGGTACGGCGGGAGCAGGGGAGATACCCCAACCTTTTCCTGTTTCGGAAGAATTGAACGAGCAAATGAATGTTCCCCGGGTACTCCCTAACGGCGAAAAGCAGGTGGGACAATCGGGTAATCCACTGCGTCAATTCCCACCCGGCAGGGGGGGCTTGATTGACCCGAGTGCCGAGACTTCAACGATTGCGGTACTCCCCTCATTCTCCGCAGTGCCATCATTTTCCGCAGCGGGAGTCAAAAAATTTCCCAGCACCGACGTACAAAATGAGAGGGGACATTCGCAAAACCCCACGGTATCCGTCCACCCCGCAGTATCTGTCCGTGACGATACGGCACGTGACGATACCGCCCCAGTGATTGCATTGGCACAGCCCAAGAGTGTTTCGATGCTGCTTGTCCCTGCCCAAACACCGGTGAAAGTGGAAGCCGCAAAAACGATCCCGGCAACAGATGTCAATGTATTACAATCATCTTCGGCAGTGATTGCCCGTCGGGACTTGCCGGTGTCTCCGTCTCGACCCGGTACGCCGCCTCCCGCTACAGAAAAGAAATCTTATACACTCACGAGCATCTCTTCGGACACATCGAGATCGGTTTCTTCAAAACCGGAATCGAAGACTGAACAAAAACCGGCATCCGCAAGAATGATCCCCAGTGGACAACGATTCGCTTCGACATCGGCTCCAGCGGTGTTGCAATTCGGTACAGTGCGAAATGATTCGTCGCCCGAAGTTTCAGCGAGAGAACAGATTGCGTCAAAACCGTCGGAAATGCACATGCAGCCGCAAGTTGCCGATGTGCCACCGGTTACCGACGTCAATGTTCGACCATTGCTTGTAGTCAAAGGTAAATCAGAGGAGACACCACCCAATGTTCCTGCCATTCCGCTCCCAACCGCCACCAACGGTCAGCCTGGTCTGTTGAACATTGCCGAAGGACGAGCGAACGAACCACCGGTGACCGAGCCGCCAGTGACCGAACTGTTGTCACCGTTCCCGGCACTCGTCGCGATGGCTCCCACCGATCCGCTCTCGGGACAAGATACCCCAGTGGGAGATACCACCGTGGTGTATAACCCGTTTGAAAAATCGCCGCAATTCGTTGAGCCGCAACCATCGCTTCCTGCGTTGGTTGCCGTTGCTCCAGCGGAATCGTTTCTGACGGTGACAGACGATCCTTCGGAAAAGACGAGCTTCGTTGAGGTACAAAAGATCGAACCGCAAACACCTTCGTTGGTGGCGGCGGCTCCGCCGAAACCACTCCCGGTTGTCGCCGACGACTCATTGGACAAACCGAGATTCATTGAAGTGGAAAAAATTGAACCGCAAACGCCATTGCCAGTGATGGTGGCGGTTGTTCCTCCCGATCCATTCTTGCCCACAAACGAACAGTCGGTGTTGCCGAAGTTTGCTGATGTCCCAAAGATCGAACCGCAGACATCACCCTCGGTTGCGGCGGCTACTCCGCCGGATCCGTTCCTTGCCGTGAACAACAATTCAGCACCGCCACAATTTGCTGCGATACAGAGGATCGAACCGCAGCTTCCCCCCCCACCCGTTGCGGCGGCTCCGCCAAACCTCTCCTTTGCGATTGTGGAAAAGGCGGTCCCACCGGCGTTCGCCGAAATGAAGAAGCCCACCGCCGAAGTGGCGACACCCAGCATCGCTGCTCCGCCAGCGGACAAGCCGAGAGCGATCTTTGCCCAAAACACTCCGCAAAACACTCCGCACGCAACTTCAACGCTCAATCCATCGCCACTGGCAACACCATTGCCTAGCATCGCTGCTCCGCCGACGGCAGCACCGAAAGCGGTCATTGCCCAGAACATTCCGAAAGAAACGCCGCGCGATACTCCGTCGCACAATCCATCACCGCCGCTCGCCGAAGTGGCGACACCACTCCCTCGCATCGTGGCGTCACCTACGGAAACACCAACCGTTGCCCAGAACATTCCGAGTGAACCCCTTTTGCGTATTCCTTCGCCACCGTTCGGCGAAGTGGCGACGTCTGAACCGCCACCGCAACTTGTCGGCAGGCAGGCACTCCCCACTCCGCAGTCGGTTCCTCTGAGGGAAGCACTTTCCAGACCGCTCCAGACGAGCGCAGAACCGACGGGGTTTGCGTCGTCCCGAAGCACGACACAGCGACAGGCACCAAGAATCGAGTTGTCCGAAGAGCAACCGATGGGATTCGCCCGGAGCAGGAAATAGACCCGGAACAGGTCATTTTCGGCTACGCCCGTGCCGCCGTGTGGTCGCCCAGCCACCTATACCGAACACGGGGAGACAATGCTCTTTTTTACCACGGAGAACACAGAGTTTGCCACGGAGTTCACGGAGACTCACCCCGCAAATCCCCGTGTCCTCCGTGATTCCTCCGAGCCTTCCGTGGTAAAAACCATGTCGGGAAACAGGACAATTTGATCCCGTGTGCGGTATCGCCCACGTCGGGTCTCCAATATCGGGCTAAAACAGCGGCTTCCGGCATTTTCAACCGGCTTCTGTAGAGGTCAGAACATCAATTTTTCAACAGATCCATGATTATTCGCAAGATAATTTTCGAGGATATTCCGGGGCTGGCGGAGTTGTACCGTCAGTTTTGGAACGTCCCTTCTGATGTTTCAAAAATGGAGGAACTTTTTCACAAAATCGAGTCGAAAGAGGAGTACATTTTGTTAGGTGCCCTCGAAGAGTACAAGTTGATCGGGACAGTGATGGGAATTGTTTGTGAAGAGCTCTATGGCGACTGCCGTCCTTTCTTGTTGATCGAAAACTTTATTATCGATCAAAAGCACCGAAGAAAAGGGGTGGGACGTTTGTTGCTCGCTGAAGTGGAAAAATGGGCGCAAGAAAAAAATTGCCGACAAGCCATCCTCGTGTCGGAAGCCGAAAGAGAAGATGCCCGCCATTTCTACCACGCTTGCGGATTCCCAACGGGGAACATCGGCTTCAAGAAAAAATTCTGACGCAGTAGACTCGAAGGTCGATAAGGACGCATTGTGGGGGCACTGTGGCGAGGGGGGGCACTGTGGCGAGGGGGGACACTGTGGCGAGGGGGAACACTGTGGCGAGGGGGAACACTGTGGCGACTAAGGGCGGCTTGAGGAGGGCTGAGGCTTTCGCCAGAAAATAACTGGTCTGTTTTTTCATTTTTCATTCTGGAGCAAGGAGTCAGAAGTCGCGTGCGGCAAGGAATTGCCAGAGTCAAATGGTGCGGTAGCACTATTCTGACTCCTGACTACTGACTCCTGTATTCTGCTCCACGGAATGCGATAAGGCTGAAAAATGGCAT
>Ga0123353_10004977_pt1 | contig 17310 bp, 13 predicted proteins | sample TergutLab28metaG_3_FD_92763 | JGI IMG/M metagenome (GOLD analysis project Ga0123353, IMG submission 92763) | Labiotermes labralis P3 segment gut microbial communities from Petit-Saut dam, French Guiana - Lab288 P3 | ecosystem: Host-associated > Arthropoda: Insects > Digestive system > Gut ...
AAAGCGAGCAGTGCCTTTGCAAGAAGTGCAGTTGCACAAAAACTACGCCCTCATCATCACCACGCCGGCCGGTTTGTGGCGCTACGAAATAGGCGACACGATCATGTTCACCTCTTTGCGCCCTTATCGCTTTAAAATTACGGGAAGAACCACGCAGTATATCAACACTTTTGGTGAAGAGCTAATTGTGGACAACGCCGACAAAGCCTTAGCAGAAGCCTGCCGGCAAACCGGTGCCATTTTAAAGAACTACACTGCTGCCCCCGTTTTTTTAGAAGCCACGAAAACCAAAGGAAGACACCAATGGCTCGTTGAATTTACTATTTTACCTAATGATATTGAGAAATTTAGAACAGTATTAGATATAACGCTAAAATCGCTTAATTCCGATTACGAGGCAAAACGTACCGGAGATCTAATGCTTGAAGCCCCCGAAATCATCATTGCTCCCGAAGAAACTTTTATGACGTGGTTAGCCAAAAACAACAAATTAGGCGGACAGTACAAGGTGCCGCGATTACAGAATAATAGGAAGTTAATTGAGGAAATTGGTTGTTTCAGATTTTAAACTAAAAAATTAAAATCTATTTTTTTTCTGTGTTTTTAAACACCTAAGAATAAAATTGAATTATAATAATATTTTCGCCTCCTCGTTAATAAATCATTCACATAAAAATCAAAAAAAACATTATGAAAAAAATTATTGCAATCGTAACCTTGGCCCTTTTCTGTTTTACCGCTATGGCACAACAATGTAGCCACGCCGCCAAAGCCAACACCGAAGACCCGAAACTTGAAGTGAAAGGCGCAGAAACTATTGTTATTCAAACTAATGCGTTTTCTGCTAAAAGTAATGACATTTTTAAAGAAAACTTGCCTTTCATAAAAGGGATAAAAGAGTTTAAGTTTGATGAGAAATCTTCTAAAATAGCGGTGGCTTACAATCCGAAACAAACCAACCCCGATGCTATTCGCGCCGCCATCGCCAAATTGGGATTCAGCGCAGATCAAGTAAAAGCCAACGAACAAGCGCGCGCCAAGCTTCCGAAAGAATGTACCACCATGCCTAAGGGGTGCAACAAGCCCTGTGGAAAACATTAATTTGATTTAAAGATTTAAGGTTTAAAAATTTAAAGTTGCACAAAAAGTAGCCAACCCTATATCATTAAATCTTAAATCTTTAAATCTTTAAATCTTTAAATCTTTAAATTTTTAAATTTTTAAATCATGGTCATAGAACACCTAAAAGAATCCGAAGCCCTCTTGGACGGGCATTTTGTGCTTTCTTCGGGAAGACATAGTAATGGTTACTGCCAATGTGCCAAGTTGTTACAATTTCCGCATAGAGCGGAAAAAGTGCTGGCTGTGGTAGCTGAAAAATTGAAAGATATCCCGATAGATGTTGTGGTAGGACCTGCCATGGGCGGCATTGTGGTAGCTTATGAATTGGGTCGCCAGTTGGGTGCTACGGCAATGTTTACAGAACGCGAAAACGGAAAAATGGCGTTGCGTCGCGGTTTTGAAATAAGTCCTGCGCAACGTGTATTAGTTACTGAAGATGTGGTAACTACCGGAAAATCATCCTTAGAAACAATCGAAGTGCTCAAACAATACGGTGCAGAGATTGTGGGCATTGCATGTATTGCCAACCGCAGCAAGGAGGATATTGGATATCCCATTTTCGATGCCATCAAATTAGAGATAGAGAGCTGGGAGCCGGAAGATTGCCCGCTTTGCAAAGAAGGGATTCCTTGTGTGAAACCGGGGTCTAGAAATTTAAAGATTTAAAATTTAAAGGTACGAAACTTCAAATTGCAAGCCCTAATCTTAAATCTTTAAATCTTAAATCTTTAAATCTTAAATTTTTAAATCTTTAAATCTTAAATTTTTAAATCTTAAATCTTTAAATCTTAAATTTTTAAATCTTAAATAAACCGCAGGTTTTTATGCCCAACGAAAACTTCATAGATTACGTAAAAATATTCTTCCGCTCGGGCAAGGGCGGCGCGGGTTCGGCGCATCTGCAACGCACGGCGCAAGACCCCAAAGCCGGACCCGATGGCGGCGATGGCGGCAAAGGTGGAGATGTTGTCTTGAAAGGGAATCGTAACTTGTGGACGTTATTGCATTTGCGCTATACGAAGCATGTTTTTGCAGAAAACGGAGGGAGCGGATCTGCGAATCAATGTTTTGGGAAAAATGGGAAAAATGCTGTGGTAGAAGTTCCGTTAGGCACCATCGTAAAAAATCCAGAAACCGGGGAGTTCCTTGGTGAGATACTGGAAGACGGACAAGAATTAGTCATATTAAAAGGGGGAAGAGGCGGATTGGGCAATGTGCACTTTAAAAGTGCCACCCGCCAAACGCCGCGTTTTGCACAACCCGGAGAAGAAAGCGTAGAAGAATGGTTGGGTTTAGAACTTAAAGTATTAGCCGATGTAGGGTTGGTTGGGTTTCCTAATGCAGGAAAGTCAACGCTTATTTCCGTACTTTCTAATGCCAAGCCTAAAATTGCAGATTATCCGTTCACTACGTTGCGTCCCAATTTGGGAATGGTAGCCTATCGCGACCATCAATCGTTTGTTATTGCGGATATTCCGGGCATTATTGAAGGGGCATCGGAAGGCAAAGGGTTGGGGCTTAGGTTTTTACGCCATATTGAACGCAACGCCTTATTGCTTTTTATGATTCCATGTAATACGGAAAGTATAAAAAAGGAGTACAAAATATTGTTGAATGAACTAAAGGCTTATAATCCGGAACTGATGGATAAAAAAAGGATACTCGCGGTTACCAAATGTGATTTATTGACCGAAAAAGAATTAAAGGCACTTCAAAAAAAGGTGCCTGAAAACATTCCTGTGGTATTTATTTCGTCAATTAGCCATCAAAATTTGCAGTATTTGAAGGATGAGATTTGGAAACTTTTGGTTAATTAAGAATTAAGAATTAAGAATTAAGAGTTGATAATTAATATATTATAGTTGTTTGAAAATAAAAAAGTTCATTTGGGTTTTGGTATGTAAAAAAGTATATTTTTGCGCTCTCAATTAATGAAAGGTTAATTTAACCCTAAAAAGGGAAAAAAATGGCAAAGAAAAACAAAGAAGCACGGCAACAAGCAATTTTAGAATGCACTGAGCAAAAAGCAAGCGGTGTACCAGGAATGTCAAGATACATTACTACCAAAAACAGGAAAAATACCACAGAGAGGTTGGAATTAAAAAAGTATAATCCTTACTTAAAGAAAGTTACTGTTCATAAAGAAATTAAATAGTTTGAGATATGGCAAAGAAGACAGTTGCAACATTAAAAAGAGCCGGCGGGGTAACTTATACCCGCGTAGTTAAAATGGAACGTTCTCCGAAAACAGGAGCTTACACGTTCAAAGAAGCGGTTATGGAAACCGACACTGTAAAAGACTTTTTAGCTAAAAAGTAATATTTGTTTTCATGGTTGTGGGAAACCGGTGTGATTTATTTCGTGCCGGTTTTCTCTTTTTTTAGAAAACCTGCTCAGGGATAACCTCTTTCCGTACCTCAAAATCTTCATTCATAATGAGGAGCGCTGATCTTTCCAAAGTCAAAATATCGTTAATGGGCTTCGTTTTTAAAGCATATTTCCAAACAACAGATTGCCCTGGTGCTAAGTTAGCCGTTAAAAACTCCACACGCTCTTCTTTTTCTACCGGAATACCAGCGGTCACCAACCATTCAATTTGAGAGTTGAAGAACTCTTGCCGTAAGGAGATTGCCGTTTGGTTAATGCCATTAATAAATGTAAAGGTTACCAAAATAGTATTGGGGAGTTCCTTCTCTATCGTAACATTTTGGTTGTATTGCCATAAGAGTTGACCTTTTTCGTTGGTTAATCGGTTGCTTTGACCGAAAACATTAGATAGGATGATAATAAAAATTATAGTAATAAAAATTGCTTTTCTCATAGATTCATTTTAAAATTATATAAAGTAAACTGGGCGCAAAAGTAAAATAATTAAATTTTAAATTTCTTCCACCACTTCCCGAATCACCTCTAAGATCATGTTTTCATCTATTTGCTTAATATATCCTTTTTCTTGCAGCAATGCGGTTAGCTCTTGCACTTCGCGAATGTCGCACTTAGCCGCCTCATACACCTGTTCCCAAGTAAGGTTTTTGAGCGCTACCCCCTCTCCTATCGCTTGCATGGCTACATCGGCAGCTACTTTTGGAAAAAGTTTCCATTCCAACATGTTGGGCATAATGTTTTCGATGTGGATACCGCGGTTTTCGGCAAACTCGGCAATGGAATGTGCCGCGCGAATTGCCATGCCATCGGTGATTTTGCGTGCGGAAACCAACAATGTGCCTTTTAAAATAGAAGGAAAACACACGGAGTTGTTCACCTGGTTGGGAAAATCACCTCTGCCGGTGGCCACAATGTACGCGCCCGCCTCTTTTGCCTGATACGGATAGATTTCCGGCACCGGATTGGCGCACACGAACACAATCGGTTTTTCTGCCATGAGTTTAATCCACTCTGCTTTAATCGTATCGGGACCCGGCTTGGAAAGTGCCACCAACAAATCGGCATCCTTAAACGCTTCTTCGGGCGTAGTAATGCACTCGGGATTGGTTGTTTGGCACAATTCCCACTGGCGGTAAAACAACGGATTCTCTTTATAACGCAGATTATTTTTGTGCAACGTAGAGCGACTGTCGAACATGATGATTTTGTTCGGATTAGCACCGTCGGCAATCATCAAACGCGCAATGCTTGTGTTGGAAGCGCCCGCACCGTACAGCACCACCTTAATCTCCGACATTTTTTTGCCTGTTAATTTCAGGGCGTTAATTACACCGGCTAAGGTAACACAAGCCGTGCCTTGCGCATCATCGTGCCACACCGGAATGTCGCATTCTTCGCGAAGCGTATCCAGCACCTTAAAACAATTAGGTTGAGAAATATCTTCCAAATTAATGGCGCCAAAACTCGGTTGTGCTCGCTTAACGAACTCGATAATTTTGTCGGCGTTGGGTTCACCGGTCTCGTCCTTGCTGTCTATGCACAGCGCTATGGCATCCACGCCGCCTAAGTATTTCATTAGCATGGCTTTTCCTTCCATTACGCCAAGTCCGCCGGACGGGGTACAGTCGCCATCGCCCAGCACACGCGTGCTGTCGCTTACCACTGCCACCAAGTTTCTACGATTGCTCAATTCAAACGAAGCGTCGTTATCCTCTCTGATGGTGGTAGAAACGGCGGAAACGCCGGGCGTGTACCACACATTAAACCAATTAAATCCATAAATGGGCGCTTTCGGCAGGGTTTGCATTTTGCCGCCGTAAAAAGCGTGCATTTTTAATGCCATTTTTTTGTAAAACAAGGTTTTAGCTTTTGCAATTTGCGCTTCGGAAAAATTATTTGGAAATAGATCGGTAATGGATTCTAATATCGGAATATTTTTCCCCTCATTATATACAGGAACCACTATGGAAATATCTATTTTACTTTTCTCCAATAATTTCATATATTTTAAGATTATAAAATTCGTCTATTACATTAATATCATATTTTTCTTCTAAAAACTCCTTGCTCTCATCTTGATAAATCAAAACAATTTTTCCTGTCGTCACATCCCCGCACTTCTTTAATGATATATTTTTCCCTTGCTCCTGTAATAGATTGAGATAAAATTTTATATGCGAAGTATCCCAATCTTTCCATGATTTTCCATCGTATATAACCAAAAAGTTATCTTTTTGTATTTTTCCACGAAGAATATCTCTGAGAAAATAGTTAACTCTGTAAAAATCTTCTGAGTCTTCTTTTTGCTTATAAGTCTTATTTACAACCTCTCTATAAGGTGCTATGAAAATTAAAAACAGAAAAACATAAGGAATGATATTGGATTTTAAGTAATGAAAAATTCTTTTTTCTTCTTTTAAAAACAAAAAAATAAAATGGATAAATATGCCCACGAGAATAGCAAGAAATGGATACAATGGCAGATCATACCAACGGAGTTTGGTTTGTGCAGAAGATATAACAAGAAAAAATGCGAAAATAGTTATGGTGGAAAAAAGCGTCAAGTTTTTAATGCGCATATTTTTACTTAATATTCCTGTTAATATGCCGCAAGGAAGCAAGAATATCCATTTTGTATATCTGTTATCTATCAGATTTTCATAGTAATACCAAAAACCATGTTTGTGTCCTTCTATTGTTCCAAAAAACCTTCCTCCAAACTCATTTTGCATCACAGCTTGTAAGTACCCCGGATTATATAGTTCTCTAAGAAAATAATAACAGCCGCATAGTAGCAAAAAGACCAATAATCCAATATAAACATCCTTGTTTTTTAGCAAAAACAGCAGTTTTTTCTTGATAAGTGTATAGATAAAAATGCCCGGAAGAATCATCAATGCGGCAGAGCTTTTGGTTAAAACGGCTAATGCCAACGAAATGAAAAAGAAATAGATATACTTCTTTTGCGCCGTTTCAATGAAAAAGAAAAAAGAGAAACACCCTAAGGTTAAAAACAAAGTAAGCAATGCATCATATTCACCAAATCGGACAGCGTGAAGGCCTAAATATCCCGAAGAGGTAATTAATACCAAAACGCAAATAAAACCAAACCAGAAATTTTTCACATACCGGACGGCAATGAGCAGTATTAGCAGGCAGGTAAACAGCGCGGCGAATGCCGAGGGCAGGCGAAGCGCCGTTTCATTTACTCCAAACAACTTCATGGAAAGCACTTGAAGCCATATCATTAGCGGCGGTTTGGTGTTCCACATATCGGGTGCTCCATCATAAGTAGGCACAAGATAATTGCCGGAATGATACATTTCGTAAGCATTGATTGCCAAACGAGATTCGTCCCAAAGCCTGATCGTCAGTGAGCCAAGATGTTGAAAAAGAGGAATGATGATTAGTAGCAATATTAATGCATATTTCCAACTGTCTTTTAAAATATTTTTGCTCATCTAAATTATTTTTGTCGCTTGCGAATTAACATGATTTTCTTCGATATGCCGTCAAACAAGCCATGGATTCTTTTATAAAAAATATTTGCAACAATCGAAAGCGCATAAACGGTAATAAAAAACAAAAAGAAACCGATAAACTTCTCGAACCAGTTAGATGAAAAAATAGCAACAAATCTCCATCTAAAAAAACCATGAATGATAAAAATTGCCATAGATAATGTTCCAATATTCAGCAGTATGGTCTTCAGTCGGTTTGACTTATTTATAACAGGAATTAATTGTGATATAGCAAAATAAAAAACAATGGTAATGGAAAGGAATGATAATGGAAAGAATGCTTTAGAAATGTTTCCTGAAATAAAAGTAATTAAGGCAGCCCAAAAAATTGCAGGAGGAATCTTCTTTTGAGGGTTCATGGCAATAAATATTCCGAAAGCAAATTCCGGGAGCAGCGCAATTGAATTTGCCCGCCATTCAATGCCTTCCGGAAGGGGAAACACAAACATTACCAAATAGCTGCATATAAATGAAAACAAGCAGACGGCAATGCAACCTTTTAAATTATACTTCTTAATAATGTGGAACAATAGCGGAAATAAAAGATAAAGTTGGGCTATGGCTCCGAAAAACCACCATGGCCCAATAGCGGATAGCCCTTCGCGGGGTATTACCGTATGCACTAATAAGATTTTCCATAATAATTCCCGCCATTCATTTACATTCAAAATATGGTAATCCAGCACGACTCTTGATAGCCAATAAAAAACAATCCCCACAATCAGCATCGCATACAAGGCTTTAAATCTTTTCAGAATAAAGGTTCCATAGCTTGTTTTTTTATGTAGCATGGATAGAGCAAGCCCAACCCCGCTTACGAAAACAAAAATTTGAACACCATAATGTCCAAAATAATCAAAAAAAAGATTAATGCTTTCTAATGGCGTTTTTATGATTCCGTTAATCAAGTTTTTGATTACGCTGAATGAATAAGAAAACTCATTTTCACCTGTATTAGGCGCAACCCAACGGAAATAATTATGAAGCACAATGAGCAATATGCCTATTGCTTTGAATATATTTGTGTCTTGTTTGGAGATTTCTTTAATTTTCATTGCGGCAACAAAAATAAAATAAAATGCTAATAAAAAATTATATTTTCGCCAAACTTTTTAACACACACAAGTTTCTATTACACAATTTTATGGAAAAAGGAGAAAAGGCTATTTATGATTTTTTTGAAGAAAATGCAATCAAACGCGACAAATGGAAACGGCGCAACCGCTTTTACCAAAAAACCATCGAAAAACAATATGCCTTTATTATACCGGAAGGATCGGTAGTGTTGGAATTGGGGTGCGCCACCGGAGATTTGCTTAACGCAGTAAAACCATCAAAAGGAATTGGAGTGGATTTTTCAAAGAATATGCTGGATATTGCCCAACAAAAATATCCGCATTTCCGGTTTATTCATGCCAACGTTCTTGATTTTGTTCTCGACGAGCCTGTTGATTATATTATCATTTCTGATTTACTTACCTCATTATGGGATCTTCAGCAGTTTTTCAAACGTTTAAAAGAATGTGTAACACCCCATACTAAAATTATTATTTCAAGCTATAATTATATTTGGGAACCTATATTAAAATTAGGTGAAGTGTTGGGACTAAAAGCGAAACAGCCGCTGCAAAACTGGTTGTCTATTCAGGACATTAAAAACTTGCTCTATCTTAATGATTTTGAAATTATTAAAAATGAACGGAAACTTCTTTTCCCCAAATATATTCCTGTTTTTAACGCCATTGTAAATAAATTTTTGGCAAACCTGCCGGGAATAAATCACTTAAATCTGATCCAATTTATTACGGCACGCCCGGTTGCTCCAAAATCAACAGAATATTCCGTATCCATTGTCGTTCCTGCCAGAAATGAAAAAGGAAATATAGAAAATGCCATAAAACGCACTCCAAAATTTGGGTTACATCAAGAGTTTATTTTTATTGAAGGGCACTCTTCAGACGGCACATACGAGGAAATGCTTAGAGTACAAAAAGCATATCCTGAGATAGATATAAAAGTTTTGAAACAAACGGGAAAAGGAAAAGGCAATGCAGTTCAAGAAGCTTTTAATAAAGCCTCCTGTGATATTTTGATGATTTTAGATGCAGATTTAACCACACCACCGGAAGATATGACAAAGTTCTACGAAGCGTTAAGAGATAATAAAGGCGAATTTATCAATGGCTGCCGCTTGGTTTACCCTATGGAGAAGCAAGCTATGCGATTTCTTAACCTATTGGCAAACAAATTTTTTGGTTATTTTTTTTCATTTTTACTGGGACAGCGTCTAAAGGATACTTTATGCGGAACTAAAGTATTGTTCAAAAAAGATTATGATAAAATTTTGGTAAATAGAAGCTATTTCGGCGACTTTGATCCTTTTGGCGATTTCGACTTGTTGTTTGGAGCCGCCAAACTAAATCTCAAAATAATAGAAGTAATTGTGCGCTACAAAGACCGGGAATACGGCTCAACACAAATCAGCCGTTTTTCTCATGGTTGGCTATTGATAAAGATGAGTCTGTTTGCTGCGAGAAAAATTAAATTCAAATAAAAGCAAAAAAATGAAAAAACATAAATTTTCTGCGCTGTTTCTAATAATTCCGCTATTTATTATTGGTTGGGGCATTTTTAATGTTTATTATTTCAACATATTTTATTCAAGGGCAGTTGACCCGGAGTATCCCTACCTGCTTAATGGTTTAAATGTTGCACTCCTTGAATTTAGCAGGATTGGACACTTTGACCATCCCGGAACGCCATTTCAAGTGTATTGCGGATTGATTATTCGTATAACGCATCTCCTCACAGGGAAAGATGCTATTGCTCAAGATGTTTTTAATCGCCCGGATTATTACTTAAATGCAATAAATATATCATTATTCATCTTATATGCGGTTTTATGTTTTTTTATCGCCCGGATAGGTAGAAAACGGGAGATAAAAACTTGGCATATCCTTATATTACAATCAGGGGTCTTGCTTAATTCCCTGATGTTATGGCTATTTTGCCGCGTAATGGTTGAGCGAATGCTTGTCGTAGTTGCCTTTCTATTTATTGTCGTTTATTTATTATATGGATATAAAAACAGAAATCTTTTAAAATTTGCGATTTGGAGCGGAGTTATTATGGGTATGGGCATGGCAACAAAATTCAATTTTTTACCCATCATTATTCTTCCGTTTTTTTTAATTCATTCAAATAAAAATCGTTGCATTTATGCAGCTACAGGAGTTACCTCATTTTTCTTTTTCTTATTGCCCATTATTAAAAGGTTTAATGAATATAAAAAATTTATTACCGCTATTGCCACACATGATGGATTTTATGGAGAAGGCGCGAAACGCATGTTTGATCCTTCAAGAATGAAAGCAGGTTTTTTCCAAATATTCGAAACTGCCCCAGAATTGACACTTCTAATTTTTACCATTATTGCGGCTCTCTTCCTTGCTTTTCTTTTCAAGAAAAAAACAGGAACCAACAAACAGATAGTCTTGTTTATTGGAATGCTTTTTATTATAGTCTTTCAAATTATAATGGTATCAAAACATTTTAAAGAATCATATATACTTCCTTTGGTATTAATGTATCCTTTGTTTTTGTTTTTATTAGATGATTTTTTTCAGCGTATAGGCTCCCATAAAAAATGGACGCTCATTCCCGTTATTTTGGTAATTACGGTTTGTATCGGCTTTACAATAAAACATACAATTATTCATATTAAATCTTCGAAAGAAAACATGTCACAAAGCGAACTCATGGTGCAGTTTGCGTCTAATCATATACCTCAAAAGAGTTTATGGTTTGTAGAGCCTACCTGGATGAGTGCGCCATTTGTTGAAAATGGCATTGTTTACGGATTATGTTATTCATATTATACCTATAAATATAAATCCGAATTAATAAACATAAACCCCAATATTATTACCTATCGTTCTGAAGATCTTGTGCATTTTTGGCGTATGCACCCTATTCCAGTAGACAGTATGGTGGTAGCAAAAAATCCAATCTATCTTTATACCTGCCCCGGCAGAAAAACAGGAGTTCTTATGGAAGCCTTAGACAAAGCCGCCCAAAGAAATAATGTTACGCTAAGTATTGATACTATATTTTCGAATAATAAAACAAGTTCCCATTTTATTGTAGTACAAAACCCTAATTCTCAAAAAGAATGGAGAATAGATGAGTTTATTTCAGTTGAGTAATTTTTTAATTAGTCACTACATTTTTATACCGCTTAGATTAGACCCCTTTTTCCGGAATGCTTAATTCTTAACAAACTTTCCCGTTCCAAGTATCGCGTTTCCTGTAGAAATCCTATAAAAGTAAGCGCCTTTGGGCAAATGCTCTATATTAACAGTATTCTCGCCACCTTGCAGGTTATAGCTTCCAATTCTTTTGTTCTCAATAGAGTATAGCTCCAAAGAGCTTGCTTGAATCGTTTCATTCATGATAAAATGGATATTATCCGAACTTGGGTTGGGATATACTTGAATTTTTGCTTCATTATTGAAAGTAGCTATGGAAGATAGTTTATCAAAAGTAATCGTATAGGTAAATTCATTTACTCCATTTTCGGCAGTAACCGTTATTTGCAGTTGTAACGGAGTAATAGTTGGAGTAGGCAACCACTCCTTTTGATAAGAAGCGTTCGGATCTTCCAGCGTTACCACAACAAATGGTTCTCCTACATAATTTGCCGGAAGCCAATGTGTGTAATCCGGCAAATATCTGACAAAACCTTCTAAGGGTTCCCAATCTACAAAAATGTTACTTGCATAAGCATTGCTGCTTTTTTCTGTAGTGAAATATATTTGATACAGCGCCATATTCTCATTCAAAGAGGTTACCCATATTTTAGTGGTATCTCCAATTTGCAAAGCAGGAATAATTGTAACGGTAGCTGTTGAGTCTTCAGCAATGGCATCAATTTCAGGCAAGTCGGTTATTCCAAAAGGTAACACCCATTCGTAGAAATAAACATCTTTGTTAAATCCCCATAGCGGTGCGCCATCTATGAATATATCAGCCAAATAGGTGTTGTTGCCCGGTTCCACGCTGAATGAAATGGTGTAAGTGCGGGTAATCGTAACATCGCCGGCAAATACTGTTATGGTAGCTGTTCCCGGGTAACCGGTGATTTGCGTAATTTCCACCTGTGCATCAAGTTGCGTGGCTTCGGCAGTAATCACTGGCAACTCTGCTGTTCCGTATGGATATTTTACAACATAATTCAACGTATTGGGGTTGAAGTTGGCAATCGTTGTGCCGCTCACTTGCAAATCAGATAAAAGCGCCTCTGTTGAAAGTAGCACTGTGAAATTTACCGTATAAGTTAAAGAATCATCTTGGTTCCAGGTAATTAACTTTATTTTAGAGGTGCCATTGGGTTCATCTTGTGTTGTAAGAACTATCGTACATCTGCTATCTTCGGCTAAATACACTAATTCGGGAATCGCATTAGTGGCTATGTCCAAAGTAATATTATAGGTGAATATTGAAGGCATAAACTCCGGAATTGCATGATTGACCCCATCAAGCGTATAAGATAAATCAACCAAATACGGATTTCCTTTGCGTTGAAAAACAATCGTATAGGTTTTGTTGTTTTGTCCGTTTTCAGAGGTTACCAAAATCGGCACTTGCCCGAATGGATTGGAAGTGAGTTGCGTAATCGCAACATCTGTATTTTGCCAGGCTTTAGTAACCGTAACCACAGGTATTTGCGAATTATTAAACGGCAATATTATATAATAGGTTGAAACCTCCGGATCGAAATCCGGAACCGGAATGCCATTATAATAAATGCCTGTTAATAATGTGCTTTCCGACAATGTTTTTTCAAAAGCAATGGAGTAGATTTCTTCCGTTAAATCTTCTGCCGTAACGGTTACGGTTCCGGTGAAGTTATTCGTGGCATCAGGTTGTTCATCTATTTCAACGTCAGCACGATCATCTGTTAGTGTAATGTCTGAAATAAACGGTGTTCCTGTGGTTTCTACCGGAAGTATAATGGTGATTTCCGTTTCATCACCGCTTACTTCATACGAATAGGTTTGGTTATTATATTCATACACAATGGTTTCTATAGAAGTTACCGGAGATAGTTCGCGTGTGAAGTTAATTGTATAGGTTTCTGTATAAATTTCATCTTCGGCGGTAACATGAATGGTAACGATTCCGTTAACATCTTCTATTGGCGTAATCTCAACTTGCGCATGTTCATAGGCGGGAGTTGCTGTAACCACAGGGGCGTTTAATTCTGTATAAAGCAATTCATAACCATATTCAAATACTTGCGAATCAAATCCTTGTAATGGGACGCCATTCACTTGTATTGCTGCCAAAGTTGGATTCGTATCTTTAACCAAATTATAACTTACGGTATAAATATTATACTCCGTCATATCTTCCGAATACACGAGCAATCTGCTTGTAAACGGAGGAGTTGCCATTGGTTGAACGGGCAAAACGAGTGCTGTTGGGGAAGAAGGCAACGCTGTAAGCGCCGGAGGAGTAGTAGTGGTGAAAGGAATATCTACCACATAATTAAATACGGTAGGATTAAAGTTAGGAACCACTATGTTGTTGTACCATAGTGCCAATAAATAGGCGTCTTCTTCTTGTGGCACCACTTTGAAAGCTATTCTGTAAGTTTTTGTAGTTCCGTCTTCGGCAGTTACTTCAATCATGGCAGTGTCCAACAAAGAGGCTGCCGGCGTATATACTACATTTGTATCGGCAAGCCACTGGAAATTTACTGTAAATTCAATAGTAGGAACTTCCGTAACCGTTGATGGGAATATCAACGTATAGAATTCTGTTGCGGGATTAAAACCCGGAACAGGGATTCCATCATAAGTGATACTGCTCAGCATTGCATCTGCGGAAAGCGTGGCTCTAAAAGGTATTCTGTATATTTTTTGTATGGTACTGTCGTTTGCGGTAAGTGTTACGATAGCCGTATCGTTTCTGTGTTCGGGTTGCCTGATCGTGTAGGAAGGAGGCGCTACAGTTGTAGCAAGCGCTCTAATTACAAGCTCCGGCGGAACGTTACGACCCACCGGTAAAGTTACTACAGATGTTGTGATTGTATTAGTATTGTTATTATTAGCTGTGGTAATATTTATTCCTGTGTTTTGGTTAGTTAAACCGTTGTAATTATATCCAAAAGAATTGCTTTCTCCTGATGCAGGTCCTGTGGCAACATAACAATTGGTATTTTTGAGCACACTTCTATACATTTGTGTATCCACTTGATTTTGAGCCGTTACCTTTATATAATTTGTATCCGGAAAAAATACGGCAGATGGCCAAACCACGCTTGCGCCGGCACAACCTAACTGCTGAGCGGTTGTTGAATGGAACGACAACGCAGGAACACTTGTGAAATTGGCTGAATAAACATCCGTATAATTATTGGCAGCGGTAAAAGCATTGTTACTTCGATTGGTGCTACCTACTCTATAACTTGATAGAACAGTATTGCTATTCATCAACTTAAAACTCACCTGATAGATTCTTACGGTGGTGTCGTTTTCTGCGGTTACCGTAATCGTTGCGGTTCTATTGGTTAAAGTTGCCGGAATATAAACAACATTCGACCATGCGCTTGATTTTTGATAAGTAATAGTAGGAATAGTTGTTATACAAGTTGTAGTTTCATAAATATAATTTAATGTATCCGAATCAAAACCTGCAATATCTGTACCGCCAATTTTTATCCAATCTAATGTTGCATTGGAGGAAACTACTTTCGAAAAGATTACATTGTAAGATTTTAGGCTCAAATTTTGGGCTTGTACCACCACAGTTCCTCTCGAGTTTACGTTTGTAGGCTGCTCAATTCGTTGTATAATAGCAGTTGTATCAGCTAAAACGACGTTTTCCGGTATAATTTGTGGAATCCGCACTTCTTCGGGATCGGTTAATGTAATATTATAGTTTGTAGTAGTAGGAATGAAGCCCGGCACGGGTATGTCGGTTTCCCCATCTAAAGTATAGCTCAGTGAAGCTATGGTATTGTCATCGGAACGGTTGGCATAGTAATAGATCCTGTATTCTACTTGAGTAACGCTGTCTTGCGCTGTTACTAAAATAGAAGTGTAGCCTTCATCAGCATCTCCCAAGGGTCCCTCTACGTTTGTAACCGTTACGTCTGTAATCTTACTTGATTCCGGTGTCCATGAAAAATCTTCCGGTTGATATGGGAAGGCGCAAGTACCCACTTCTCCCTCCAATTTAGGTCCACCGTATGTTTTCAGTCCTTGTTGAAAGCCGTCAATGGTTTCGTCGTTTACTTTTAAATCGGTGAGCCACGCGGAATAAACCATTTCAATATCATCAATATACAATCGGTCATTCCCACTTCCTGAACCAGGTGTTCTGTTGGTTGTAAAAGTGATGAGTATATATTTTGGTTGATTCCCTAAATGTGCGTATGTTGCATAGTCAAAAGGAATCGTATACTGTTGCCAAGTTTGATTCCCTCTTTGCCACTCAAATTCTGCAAATGCAACTACATAATCAGCCGAGCCGGGTCTTCCTTCAAGAGGATCTGAAAATAGAAAATCATCATGAATATAGGTGCTCATTCTCGCGTACTGTGTAGCACTGCTAGGCGTATATTTTGCCCAAAAACGAATAGAATCGGGAGTGGATGTCCATGGTTCATTAAAGTTATCATCATTCGGATCGGTAAAATTATGATTGGCTACGTTAGCAGGGGAGGTGCTTCCTGCATTTATACGCCCTGTGGTCATATTTCCATTTGCAATAGCTATTATAATACTTCTGGCACTAAGCATACACGAATAATACCCCACTCCTGTACCGTGTCTGGTGTCTGGTGATCGAGAAATTTGAGCTCCGCTTCTTGCTAAACTAGCTTGAGGTCCTGTAAGCGAGCCAAAAGAATGCCAGTACGGTGGTTCTGTACCGGTCGCACTTGCACCAGGCGCAGCAACAAATGGTGCTTCAAAATCGCCGTTTCTTAACTGATAACGAGTTTCAGTTTGCGCGTTTAATGTGCCGAAAAGGACAAATGCTAAGAGGCACAGAGTTAAAGAGTTTAGGTTTTTTTTCATAGAAGATATAATTTAAAATTTAAGATTTAAAATTTAATTTTGAACCGGCGCTTTTATTAAGATTTGCAGGATTCCAAGATGTTTTGGTGTTCGTTTAATCATGTTAATCTTATAAATCTTAGGAAAACCATGGTTCGGATTTTGAGGTGGCAAAACTATAATTTATTCGATACGATTCGTTAACGAACGTTAATTAAAATAGTATATCGTTGATTATTAGAATGATAAAATTGTTAATAAATGTTAATCGCATGGTATAGAAATTTAATGTATTTTCGCAACCAATAAAATGTTCATGATAATGAACCACACCTTACAAAAATCCCTAACCCAATACTTAGAATCTTTCCTCACCGAAGACAGAAAATCTCTGCTCCACAAAGTTTTAGAAAACAGAACAAGGCATATTACGGTAGTAGTAGAAGACCTGTACCAAACGCAAAATATCAGCGCCGTGATGCGCTCTTGCGAGTGCGTAGGCGTACAGGATATTCATATTGTAGAAGGTGAAAACGACTTTCAAATACATAAAGCCATTGCGATGGGCGCAGATAAATGGCTCACAATTAAGCATTACCCTAAAGAAAACAACCCGATGCTGACGTGTATTAACGAACTGAAAGCAAAAGGATACGCCATTGTAGCCACCTTGCCCGACGACAACAGCTGCTTTCTGGAAGAATTGCCTTTAGAAAAACCGGTAACTTTTCTTTTTGGAACAGAATTAACCGGATTATCTAAAGAAGCGATTGCTGCTGCCGATAAAACCGTAAAAATTCCCATGCACGGTTTTACGAACAGTTTCAATATTTCAAATTCAGTGGCAATCATTGTGAGCTATTGTATCGAAAAATTGCGAAAATCATCTATCCACTGGCAACTCTCAGACGAAGAAAAAAACGAACTTATTTTCGATTGGGTGCAGAAATCTGTTAATAAGCCGGAGTTGCTGATTAAAAGGTATTTGGAAGAATCGATCCCCACCCCCCCCGCCAAGATAAAACGGCGGTCGTGATAAATTCGGCGCAGGTGAAATCTGCGCCGAACGAGGATAAAAATGTAGTAGCTACAAAGTACTGAGGTTGATATATTAAGTTAAAAACTAATTTTTAACAAATTTGAGGATCGTCGTCTTGTTATTGTTAGTGATTCTCAACATATAGATACCGCATGCAATCTCTTTGGTGTTGATAAAA
>Ga0123353_10004979_pt1 | contig 17306 bp, 12 predicted proteins | sample TergutLab28metaG_3_FD_92763 | JGI IMG/M metagenome (GOLD analysis project Ga0123353, IMG submission 92763) | Labiotermes labralis P3 segment gut microbial communities from Petit-Saut dam, French Guiana - Lab288 P3 | ecosystem: Host-associated > Arthropoda: Insects > Digestive system > Gut ...
AACCCTTTAACCCTTTAACCCTTTAACCCTTTAACCCTTTAGCCCTTTAACCCTTAACCCTTAACCCTTAACCCTTAACCCTTCACCCTTCCACCCATGTCGAATTATAAAACAAAACTCCACCAAATAAAAGCCCTTGCCTTTGACGTTGACGGCGTGTTCACGGATGGAACCGTCTTGGTTTCAGAAAGCGGCGACCTGCTCAGAGCCCATCATGCCAAAGATGGTTATGCCCTAAGGTGCGCTGTGAAAGAGGGTTATCCCATCTGCATCATCACAGGAGGCACTTCCCAAACCATCATCAAACGATTTGAAATGTTGGGCGTTACCGATCTTTATTTAGGTGCACGCGCCAAGTTGAGGCCATTCCTCCACTTCTGCGAGAAGTATCACTTATCCCCCTCTGAGGTGCTCTTTATGGGTGATGACATTCCCGACTTGGAGGTGATGCAAGTGTGCGGCCTCCCCTGCGCTCCCGCCGATGCTGTTCACGAAGTACGCAAAGCAGCCCAATACATCTCCCTCTTCGCGGGTGGCAAAGGATGTGTCCGAGATGTGGTGGAGCAACTGCTCCGCCTGCACGGCAAGTGGCACCCTGCCAACATAAAGGGCGAGAATAACAACATTCCGACCGGCCTTTGACTCAACCAAAATTGTCGATAATGTTATTGCATGAAAGATTAAAAGATTGGCGGGTTATTTTAGCCTCTGCTTCCCCAAGACGGCATGAACTGCTCACGGGGCTTGGCATACCTTTTGCCGTTGAATACAACCCTGATATAGAGGAAACTATCGACAAAACGCTCTCTCCCGAAACCATCCCCTTGTCGTTGGCACAACAAAAATCCCTTGCTTTCCCACGCCCCTTAGCCCCCGACGAACTGCTCATTACCGCCGACACCTTAGTTTATTGTTGCAACCAAATATTGGGCAAACCCCATTCCCGTGATGAAGCGGTTGAAATGCTGCAACTGCTGTCCGGAGAGACCCATACCGTATGGACAGGCGTGTTCTTGCGCACCACTGCAGCTTCCCGCTCCTTTACCGCTGCCACACAGGTAACCTTTGCCCTCTTATCGAAAGAAGAGATCACCTACTACGTTGACATCTACAAACCATACGACAAAGCCGGCGCTTATGGAGCACAGGATTGGATTGGCTTCATGGGCATTACCCACATTCAAGGCTCCTATTTTAACGTCATGGGCTTTCCGGTTCAACTATTTTACAGGAATTTAGAATCATTTCTCAAGTTGCACCATCCCATCGACATTTAGAATCATTTCTCGAGTTGCACCATCCCATCGACACTAAAGCGTAGCTCCTCCTGCTCCACCATCCACCTGATCAACTCTTTCATCTGCTCAGGATCGCGGTTGAAGAGGGGAATCAACGCCTGAAGGTGAAGGGGGCCGTCGGCTAATTTCTGATGGATTTCGGTACGAAGCCCTTCGAGTACAGGTGCAGTGTTGCGGGCGCCCCTCTTCAGGCACACATCACACTGCCCGCAATCGTGCTTCTGCGTCTCGCCAAAATAGGCCAGCAGTTGTTTGCTGCGGCAGAGGGCGCCATTTTGGGCGTAGTTCAGAATGGCGCCCATGCGCGCTTTATAGCGCTCCTTTTTGGCAAGGTACTCCGTCATAGAGATGTGTATATCAACATCCTGTAGCCGCTCCTCATTAAAAAAGATTTGAGGAGTACGCTTTTTTGGAATGTAGTTGAGGATATGGCGCCTTGATAGTTGAATCAAATACTCTTTGACCATATTCTCAGAGCATTGGTGCTGCTGCGCTAAATACGATTCGTCTATGGGAACAAAGCCCGAAAAGAGTCCGGGGTAGAGGCGGAGCATGAGCTTTATAAAGCGATCCATCTCAAGGCTGTTCAACTGGATGCGGTACAAATCGTCACGAGAGACAATAAAGTGGATGCGGGCGGGATGGTCGGCCTCCTCGCTGAGGGTAAAGTAACCCTCCTGTTCAAGGCAAGTGAGGGCATGCCACGCTGCGCTTGCCTGTAATTTGAACCTCTGTGCAAATTCAACCAAATTGAAATCAACGATCTGATCTTTCCCACATCCGTAGGCAATGCCCAAATAGAGAAAGAGGTTTTGATACACCTTTTTCATATAGGCAAGGTCGGGGAAAGAGAGCTGATAGATTCGCTTGAGCCTCTTAGAATCGCTGCTGTTGAAGAGCAATACCGCAAAAGATTTCTCTCCATCTCTGCCGCAACGTCCCGCCTCCTGAAAATAGGACTCTACGCCCTCGGGAAGGTCGTAGTGGCACACAAAACGGACGTCCGCCTTGTCGATTCCCATACCAAAGGCGTTGGTAGAGACAATAATCCGCTTTTTCCCGCTCTTCCACGCCTCCTGTTTGGCGCTTCGCAGTTCGGTGCTCATGCCGGCGTGGTAGGGTTCGGCTTCAATCCCGTTGGTACATAAAAAGTTGCTGATTTCAACCGTCTTTTTGCGCTCCCGTACATAGACGATGCCCGATCCCATAATTCCCTGAGCAATCCGTAACGTCTGTCCCATTTTGTCTTCGGCCTCCCGCACCACGTATGCAATGTTCTTCCGTTCAAAACTGTTTACAAAAAGAGTGAACTCCTTGAATCCCAACTTTTCCATGATATCCTGCGCCACTTTGGGCGTTGCCGTAGCGGTGAGTGCCATAAATGACACTCCCGGGAGCAACTCCCTGAGCATGGCAATGTCTAAGTAGGCCGGTCTAAAATCGTAGCCCCATTGCGAAATACAATGCGCTTCATCAACCACCACCATACTCACCTCCATATTGGCAAGGCGAATTTTAAAAATCTCAGTATGAAGCCGTTCCGGAGAGAGGTAGAGGAACTTATAATTTCCGTAAATGGCGTTGTCAAGGGCAATGTCAATCTCGATGCCGGTCATGCCCGAATGGATGGACAGAGCGCGTATCCCTTTGGCTTTAAGGTTCTCAACCTGATCTTTCATTAAGGCAATCAAAGGGGTAACCACAATACACACTCCCTCTTTGAGCAAAGCGGGCACCTGAAAACAGATCGACTTTCCGCCTCCTGTGGGCATCAACGCCAAAAGATCCTTTCCCTCGTGTGCAGTACGAATAATCTCCTCCTGACCGGTGCGAAAATCGGGATAGCCCCAATACTCTTTTAACGTATTTCTAAAGATGTCTGCCATTTCTTTACAAAATTAGGCAAAATAGAGTGAGTTGTATTGGATTATTTTATATCTTCGCACTAAATTTAATAATTATAATACTAATATTCTTTAAACAAACAATTTATGAAAAATTTAGATTTGAGTAAATACGGCATTACCGGTGTAACGACCCTAGTGCACAACCCATCCTACGAACAGATGTTCCAGGCTGAGATGAATCCCCAAAACGAGGGATTTGAAAAGGGCGTACTCACCAACACCGGCGCAGTTGCCGTAAAGACGGGAGTTTTCACGGGACGTTCTCCCAAAGACCGTTATATTGTAAAAGATGGCGTAACCCAAGATACAATCTGGTGGGACGGTACCATCAACAAACCGGTGGACGAAGCGGTTTGGGTTGAGTTGAAAGGCTTGGTACAAAATGAATTGTCGAACAAAGAGGTGCTTTACGTTGTGGATACCTATTGCGGCACCAATCGGGATACCCGTATGAAAGTGCGCTTTATTATGGAGGTGGCATGGCAAGCGCATTTTGTCACCAATATGTTTATCCGCCCCTCCAAATATGAGTTGGAGCACTACGGCGAACCCGACTTTGTGGTGTTAAACGGCTCAAAAGTGACCAATCCCAACTGGAAAGAGCATAAACTCAATTCAGAAGTCTTTGTACTCTTTAACCTCACCGAAAGGATGCAAATCATTGGCGGTACCTGGTATGGCGGCGAGATGAAGAAAGGGATGTTCTCCATGATGAACTACTTCCTGCCCCTGAAAGGGATGGCTTCGATGCACTGCTCCGCCAATGTGGGCAATAATGGCGATGTGGCCATCTTCTTCGGACTCTCCGGAACAGGTAAAACCACCCTCTCTGCCGATCCAAAGCGCTACCTTATTGGAGATGACGAGCATGGCTGGGACGACCATGGGGTATTCAATTTTGAGGGCGGCTGCTATGCCAAGGTAATCAACCTCAGCGAAGAGAATGAACCCGACATTTGGCGTGCCATTAAACGCGACGCTCTGTTGGAAAACGTAGTGGTTAAAGAGGATGGCACCCCCGACTATGCAGACGGTTCTGTCACCGAAAACACCCGCGTTTCATACCCCATCTTCCACATCAACAAAATTGTACTCCCCTCCAAAGCGGGACACGCCAAAAAGATTGTCTATCTCTCTGCCGATGCCTTTGGCGTATTGCCCCCCGTCTCCATTTTGGACGACAATCAGGCGCAATACCACTTCCTCTGCGGCTACACCTCAAAATTGGCCGGAACCGAGCGCGGCATCACCGAACCCCTCCCCTCCTTCTCCCCCGCCTTTGGCGAAGCCTTCCTGACGCTTCACCCCACCATGTATGCCCAAACGCTTGTAAAAAAGATGAATGAGCACGGCGCTAAAGCCTATTTAGTGAACACCGGATGGAACGGCACCGGAAAACGCATCTCCATTAAAGATACCCGCGCCATCATAGACGCCATCCTTGACGGCTCTATCGAAGAGGCGGAACAACTCCACATTCCAATCCTTAACCTCACGGTGCCCAAGAAGTTGAACAACGTTACCGATGGTTTGCTTGACCCGCGTGACACCTACGCAGACAAGGGCGAATGGGAAACCAAAGCACGCTCATTAGCAGCCAAGTACATTAAGAACTTTGAGCAATATTGTGATAATGAAGCGGCGATAGCGCTGATAGCAAGCGGCCCGCAGTTGTAGGCTCGATGGATATGGGGCAACGTAAATATGAACCGATGAAAACAGAACTAAAAGAATTAGACAGAATGATTGGCAATACGCCAATGATTGGTATTAACTACCGCTACCGCGGAAAAGAGGGAGTGGTGTATGTAAAATGTGAATACTACAACTTTTCGGGAAGTATTAAAGACCGGATGGCGTGGAATATCCTGAAGGAGGCGTACAAAAGCGGTGCGATAAAGCCCGATTCGGTGATTGTGGAGGCCACAAGCGGGAATACCGGAATCGCCTTTTCGGCTTTGGGACGTATGTTGGGGCACAAGGTGTGTATCATTATGCCCGACTGGATGAGTCAAGAACGCAAGTTGTTGATCACAAGTTATGGCGCTGAGATTATTCCCATATCCAAGGAGGAGGGGGGATTTGTTGGGAGCATCCGTCTGTCGGAAGAGATGGCAAAGAACGATCCCAAGGTATTTTTGCCCTGTCAATTTTCCAACATCGACAACATCAGGGCGCACGAACTGACTACCGGCCCCGAAATCATAGAGCAGTTGGAGAAACAAGGACGCTCTATCAACGCTTTTGTAGCGGGAGTGGGTACAGGCGGAACGGTGGTGGGGGTTGGCAAAGCGTTGCGTGCGAAATACAATGGGGTGAAGATTCATCCTTTGGAGCCTGAAGAAAGCCCCACGTTAACCACAGGTTATAAAGTGGGAAGCCACAGGATTCAAGGCATTTCAGACGAATTTATACCCGAAATCATGAATGCCGACCGTTTGGATGAAGTGGTTCAGGTATCGGATGGCGACTCAATTTTAATGGCGCAAAAGTTGGCCTCCTCTTTAGGCTTGGGAGTGGGAATTTCCTCCGGAGCCAACCTGATTGGTGCCATGAAGTTGCAACAAAAATATGGCTACGACTCCGTAGTGGCAACCGTTTTTGCCGATTGCAGTAAGAAATATTTGAGCACCGGCTTAATGAAAGAGGAGCCTGTCAAAGAACACTACCTCACTCCGGACGTTGAGTTACTCAACTTCTTTGCATTAAGACTATAAGACAATAAAACAATCAACCCTCCCCTCTCATGAAACCATACAAGTCATACACACTTCAAAATTACGAACAGATTCCGCAATCTGCCTCTCTTTCTCCGGAGGATCGCCACGCCATAGAAGTGGTTGGGCGTGTGCTTCCGTTTAAGACGAATAACTATGTGACCGACGAATTAATCCAATGGGACGTCCTCCAAGACGATCCCATTTTTACACTAAACTTTCCCCGAAGGGATATGTTGATGCCGGAACACTTTGGCGAAGTGGAACAATGGTTGCGTGCAGGAGATGGCCCAATGTTGTCCGATGCCATAGAAAAGATCCGTATGGAGCTAAACCCCAATCCATCCGGGCAAGAGCACAATGTTCCTGAGTATAATGGGGTGCGCCTGCACGGGTTGCAGCATAAATACCGCGAAACGGTGTTGCTCTTTCCCCGCCCCGGGCAAACGTGTCACGCCTACTGCACCTTCTGTTTCCGTTGGCCCCAATTCTCAGGCTTGCCCGATATGAAGTTTTCGATAAAAGAGGATTACGAACTTTATATCAGGTATATCATAGAGCATCCCAGAGTGACGGATATCCTCTTTACCGGTGGCGACCCCATGGTAATGAGCGCTTCCCTGCTGCGTGCCTATATCGAACCCATGCTCTCGCCCGCCATGAAGCAGATCAGGAATATCCGTATTGGCACCAAAGCGTTGGCATATTGGCCCTACCGCTTTACCACAGACGAAGACGCCGACGATGTCCTCCGTCTCTTTGACCAAATCATCGCTTCAGGCAAACACCTCTCCATCATGGGGCACTTCAACCATCCGGTTGAACTCTCTACAGATACTGTAAAAGAGGCAATACGACGCATTCGCAGCACAGGCGCCCAGATTCGCACCCAATCCCCTGTACTCAGGCACATCAACGATCGGCCTGACCTTTGGGCAGAAATGTGGCGCCGACAGGTGGAATTAGGTTGCATCCCCTACTATATGTTTGTGGCTCGCGACACCGGAGCCAAGCACTACTTTGAACTCCCCATAGCAGAGTGCCAAACCATCTTCCGCAAAGCGTATCAAAAGGTGAGTGGTATCTGTCGCACCGTCAGAGGCCCCAGTATGAGTGACCATGCCGGTAAAATCCAGATTCTGGGGGTGAACGAAGCAGGCGGAGAGAAACTCTTTGTTCTCCGCTTTATTCAGGGGCGTAACCCCGACTGGGTAGCCACTCCATTCTTTGCAAAATTCAATCCCACAGCCACCTGGTTCGACCAGTTGGTACCGGCCTTTGGCGAAAAGGAGTTCTTTTTTGAACCCGAATTGGAGAGCTACCTCCGAGACGCCCTCGAGCGTGATAAGGGGGCGTATTAACAATTAGACTGTTGTTCATACCACCGGATTACGGCGCGCGCCAACACCTCATTTGAATCGAGGAAGAGGTGCGGCTGCTTCGCGATTTCGTGGGAAAGGATGAGAGGGATTTCGGTACAGCCGAGAATAATAGCCTCAACTTGACGGCGTTGAAGATAGAGATATGGCTCTTTGAAGAGCGACTGCGCCTCTTGCAAGTGACCGGACTTATAGAGATAGATTCCCTCCATCATGGCTTTTTGGAGGTCATCGGGAGGTACGATACATTCGATTCCCCTCTTTTCCAATGCCGTTTGGTAGAGACGGGTGGCAATGGTGGCGTCTGTGGAGAGCAGCCCCACTTTGGAGAGGCGCTTTTCGAGGGCGCACGCTGCAACGGCGTCTATGAGGTTCAGCATTTGGGCTGAGGTTGCCGCCTGCAATTGTTCAAACCAAAAGTGCGCGGTATTGCAGGGGATAACAATGCAAGTGGAGCCTGCATCTTCCAAAAGTTTCAGACGACTGAGCAGCGCCGGTAGTGGCGAAAGGCCTCCGCGCAGCAGACAATGGCTCCGGTCGGGAATATCGGGCATAGAAGCGACCAGCAACGGGATGTGTTGCTGGTCGCTGTTTGCTTGAGTAAACTCAACTATTTTGTGCATAAAGTCAACAGTGGCTGACGGCCCCATGCCGCCAAGGACGCCTACAAGTTGACCGGTCTCACCCTTAATACCTCTCCCTGCTTCGATTTCGCTACGGTCTCTTTCCATAGTTCGCTGTATCCTTTGTTGATGATTTTGCCGGGGATGCGCGGATCGTGTCCGTTGTTGATGAATGAGCCGTCCGGATGCTGTCCTTTGGTGTTTCCGTCTATGTATTTCACCATTAAATATTTATCCAGATCAACCCATTTATTGAACAACGCCTGAGCGCAATTGACCGAGTACTCCGTTAAAAAGTCTTTGGCCAACTGCGGGTCTTGTTTGAACAACACTTTGGCCGCCTCATCCACCGCCAACACTTCATTCATCTTCTTATGCTCCCAAGCATCCACAATGCTGCGTGTTTCAGCGCCAATCTCGTCGTAACGAAGGTAGGCAAACTGGGCAACCCGATTGGTGATCCAGAAGAGCGAAGTGGTAGAGTACTCCAACATCGAACCATTTCCCACCGCAATACATTCGGGAACGGTGTAGGTGGAGCAATAGAAAGGAATGAGGGCAGAGGTACCTGCGTCGTCAACGCCAAACCAGTAAATGCCCCCAATGGGGTCGGGTAACCACGAACGGCACTGTCCCACGTACCACCAGCCTGTTTGCTGGGTAGCGATGGCACGTTCATTTACGTAAGTGACACCGTCGTAGGTAAAGTTCATGGGGCGCCAGCGGTAGGGCAGCACATTTCCGCCCGCTCCCGGGTCGTTCCGCATATCGAGAACTGTATCTTCGTAGTGGTCGCGCATAAAGTCAGCCACCTGTTTCACAGAGAGTTTCTCGGTAGGTTTGACCCAAAGGGGCATTCGGTTCTTGGGGTTGTGCCCCATGGCGTAGTCGGTATAGGCATCCATCCCCGGAGCAATTTGGCGGAAAACAGCCCACACACGTGCTTCGCAACCGCGCATACTGCTGAACTCAAGGGGTGCATATACATCGGAGAAACTAAAATCTTTATCAGCTCCGGAATAGAGGTTTTGCTCGCGGGCATGGGAGATCACATCGGGGGAATAGAGGCAATTTTCGGGATCGTTTAGCGGGAAGGTGGTGATACGCGCCTGATTGGCATGAGCGCACACATAACCGTCCGGAATGCGCAAGGCAACCCAAACCGCCCCTTTATTTACGTTTACCCCTTTCACGATCTTGGGAATTTTGGGCATCATCTCCATAATCCACACCTCGTTGGGATCAGCAATTGAGAACGATTCGCCCGAAGAGCAATAACCATATTCGCGTACCAGATCGGTCATCACCTGAATCGCTTCGCGGGCGGTCCTTGCCCTTTGCAACGCAATGTAAATCATTGAACCATAATCGATCAAGCCGTTTGGATCGCGCATCTCTTTGCGTCCGCCAAAGGTGGACTCCCCAATCAAAAGTTGATGTTCATTCATGTTGCCGACCACAGAATAGGTTCGCTCTACTTGGGGAATCTCTCCAAGATATTTTCCTGTGTCCCATTCAACAACCTTCAACATGGTTCCTTTGGGATAGACACCGGCGGGATAAAAATAGAGCTCTCCATAGAGTTGATGAGAGTCGGCAGAGTAACTGATCATGGTGGAGCCATCTTTCGAAGCCCCCTTGGTTACTAAGATGTTGGTGCAAGCATCGGCATTCGACCAGCTCAAAAGAGAGACGGCGGTGAGTAAAATAAAGATTTTCTTCATATTTTTTAGTATTTTAGGTGTTTATTCGATACAAATATAGACAACATCCTTTAAATACCAAATTTTTTGATCAATTCCGATGGGATTACTTGTCTGTTTCGCCTTTTACAGCGGCAGAGCTGCCAATGGTTTCGATCAACTGGGCGACATCAATTTTTTGGGGTTCGTACTTTACCCAAATCTCTTTGGTTTCTACGTTTCCTTTAAATTCGAGAACACCTTTGGCTTCAGCGAGTTTGGCATCAATCTTTTTCAAGCATGAGCCACAACAAAAACTAGCCGTAAAGGTAACCTCGGCCGGTGGCGCTTTTACAACGGCGCCTTTGTTGATGACCTCAATCAGCTTGGCCACGTTGGTCTTTTGGGGATCGTACTTTACCCACACCTCTTTGGTGGGAACATCGGCTGTAAATTCAATGACTCCGGTGGCTTCGGAGAGTTTGGTTTCAACTCCTTTTTTGCAACCGTTGCAAGTCATTGCGGTAACAAAAGTTACTTCAGCCTCATTTTTGGAGGCAGTTTGTCCATAAGAGACAATAGTCAGGCTCAGGCAAAAAACACTGAGCATCAATGTTAAGAAAAATTGTTTTTTCATTTTAAAAAAGGTTAAATTGTTAATTGTTAATTGTTAATTGTTAATTGTTAATTGTTAATTGTTAATTGTTAATTGTTAATTGTTAATTGTTAATTGTTAATTGTTTGTTATTTATACAAGGTGAAGCGCAATCCTATATAAGCCTTTATGCCCATGAGAGGCCCCCAAACGGCCGTGGCGTTAAAGTCGCGGGAGAAGGGGTGTTCAACGTTTATGATGGGATTGGGCTGCTTGTAGTTACTGAGATTTTCGCCGCCAAGGTAGATATCCATGGTGCGGAATTTGCGGGTAATCTGGGCATAGAACATAGGATAGACGGGCGAATATTCAACCGAATACCCTACGGTTCCCGGCTCCGACGGAGTTTGGTTTGCAAACCAGGGCAAACGGGAAGGGCCGTTTAGTTGTGCGGTAGCGTCAAAAGTCCAAATATTCATACGGGTAGAGTACTGAATGTTAAACACACCTTTGTATTTGCTCATGAGTGGGCGCTCAACGGTACCCAACCCTTCTAAATGCACGCGTGCATCGGTATATCTAAAGGTGGTAAGAATGGTGAATCGTTCGATTGGCTCAAGCGTCAGGTCAACCTGAAAGGTGTTTGTGAATGAGGGGCCGTTTAAGTTGTAAAACCAGACATAGTATCTATCACGCTCCTGATCAACCAATATTTGCCGTTGAAAATCGGTACGGAAATAGTCGAAACTAAGGGAAGATTTTTCGCTGAATCCCAATTTGAAATAACCGGTGAGGTTCGTCCCGTAGGTCCAAGCCTGTTCTAAGTCGAGGTTATCATCAAATCGAATCCACCTTCCGGTGGAGAGAATACCCAAATTATCTGCAACTAAGTTGGAGGAACGGTAGCCCTTTCCTGCTGAAGCCCTGAAGATGAGATTATTGGTAAAGTCAAACTTAATATTGGCTCTTGGGGTGTAGAGCCATCCGTGTTGACTGTTGTAATCGACACGGGAGCCAAAAACGATGAGGAACTTGTCGTTTTGGTTGAAGGTGTATTCGCCATAAGCGCCCCAAGCGTGCTCGTCACGACCAAGAGCAGAGAAGGGATGGAACGTTGCGGGGTTAGCAAAACCAAGCGCCATCTCTTCGTCTATCCAGTCGTAATGGCCGCTGAGGCCAAAGTTAAAACGGTGCGCATCTTTGATCCCGAACTGAAACATCAGGTTGGAGAAGAGCGAATGTTCGAAGGCGTTGTAGCTCTTCGTTTCCAATCCAAAGTAGGAGTCGAGGGCATGATAGGTATAGTCCACCACAAAAGCCATATTGGGTGCAGTGGCAGAGGTCTCCGTTCCCGGGGGCTTGAGGGGGATGCCCACTTTGGAATAGACATTGATCCCCTGATTTTTGATGTTTGATTTCCAAAGTGGAGCGTGGTCATCGGAGGGCATATTACTTGCTTTATGGGCATCTTGGCCGGCGTCTCGCGTTTCGTAGAGCGCCCTGAAGCCAAAACGCCATTGAATGCCGCAGTCGGCCATATAGATCCATCGATTGGCAAAATTATATTGGAAAGTAAGAGGCTCATCAAGGAAGCCGTCATCGTTTCCGTCGTGCGGTTGTGGGTCAGTGGAAAAGTGCCCAAGCAACGCTGTGCTCCATTTTCGGTTCAACTGAAGCGACGATGCCATGTTCACCTCTGTCCTAAGCGCGTTTGAAAAGAAGAGGTTGACAAAGAGCGGTTGAGGGGTTGGCGGTTTACGGTACTCCATATTGATTTGCCCGGTAATGGCTTCGTAACCATTGATTACTGACCCCGGGCCTTTGGCAATCTGGATGCTTTCCAACCATTGTCCCGGGACAAATCCCAATCCAAAAGGCGTCAACAACCCCCTCATCGAAGGACGGTTTTCGTCCGACATTTGGGTATAGATCCCGGAGAGTCCCAACAACCTGATTTGTCTGGCGCCCGTCACAGCGTCTGTGTAGCCGACGCTCACGCTGGCAGAGTTTTCAAAACTCTCCGCAAGGTTGCAGCACGCCATTTTGTACAATCCGGCCGTAGAGATCACTTCGGTACGAACGGGGGTAAACCTTGAGAGGTAATTACCTTCCTGACGTGCAGAAACGATTGCTGCATCTAATTCGTTCTGTTCCAAAAGAATAAATGAGATTTCTTTTGAAAAGTCGGTTACTTCCAAGGTGTCGGCCTTGAAGCCGATCATGGAGGCGATGAGAAACTTAGCGTTATTTGCAGTGCGGTTGATGGAGAAGAGACCGCGCTCGTCTGTATTGACAGCCTGTGTGCCGCCTAACCAAAACACAGTAGCCATGGAGAGCGCCTCTTTATTGCCTCCGGTACGGCTACCATATACAGTTCCATTTACCGTTTGTGCAGATAAATTTCCACAGCACAACCACGGCAGAAGGAGCGAAATAAATAGGGTTCGATAAAATATTTTGTTTTTTAAAATATTCATTAATTTGATTTTTACGGTTAATAGAATCACTGCCCCGCACGCTTACATAAAGCCTGCGAAACATTTAACGAGGAGATGCTTCGTTTCTAATGAGAATATACCTCACTTCGAACGAGCACACACCTCAAGCGTGATCAACACCGTAGAGGAGCAAAAGTGGAGGGACCCCCGCAGGGGCCGAAAACAATTTGGGCCGGACAAATTTTGAGGGCGATTGCTTCGTTATAAATGTAAAGATCGCTGAGCGCCGTTGCAAAAAGTACCTTCAAAAATGTAGAAGGGGCTGCAACTTCAATGGAGTTGACCACGGTGTGCTCTTCTTTCAATAGACAGACAGAGGTATCGCAACAACTTTCGCCCGTTAACTCATCGTTACAACCGCATCCTTGAGGCGCTACAAAAGAGGCCCCCTCTTTCATGCAGCAAGGAGGGACTTCTTCTCCATTGCAACAGAGGGGTACCTCTACTATTGTTTCCCAATTGTGGTTGCAACTGCTGCAACAACGCAATTTGCCGGGGAAGAAATTGACCCTCGAACTACCCTCTTTCATACAAGTGTTCACGCTAAAACCAAGATTTGTAACAATATAGGCACAAATCATGGTGCACAAAAACATATATAAAATCGCTCTTTTCATCTCCGCAAATATATACTTTTTAATTATACCTACCAAATAAATTTTATCCTTCTCACATCCAAAACTCCCAATCCTTTCTTACTCAAACCCCAACCCCCAATCGATTCCTTTCTTGGTGGCCGGAACGCCCTCTTTGATCCATACGGGCGCGGGGGCGCCCTTGAGGAAGTGGTCATAGAACTGTTTTAGCCTTATCGTCAAATCTATACGATTTGCGCGTTGCCCTAAACCGTGTCCTTCGTTGTTATATTGAAGCATCCACGCCTGTTTGCCCAAACGGCGTAAGGCGGTAAAGTACTCAATTCCTTGGTACCAAGGGACGGCGCCATCGTTATCGTTGTGAAAAATCAACAGAGGGGTCGTCACCTTTGGCGCATGAAATATGGGAGAGTTTTCGATATAAAGATCTAATCCATCCCAGAGGTTTTGGCCAATGCGGCTTTGGGTATATTCGTACTGGAACTGACGTACTTTACCGCTCCCCCATCTGATGCCTCCGTATGCGCTGGTCATGTTGGAGACGGCAGCGCCCGCCAAGGCGCACTTAAAACGATTGGTTTGGGTCACCATATAGGCCACCTGGTATCCACCCCAACTTTGCCCCTGAATGGCCATATTCTGATCGTCCACCCACGGGTTCTTGCAGAGCATCTCCACGCCCGGCATAATGCAGTTCATGGCGCTTTGCCCCGGATGTCCAATGGTATAGTGAATGTCGGGGCAGAAGAAGAGGTAACCATTACTAACTGCATAAGAGGTGTTTATGGTAGATCCGCTCAATGAAGGAGGAATATAGTTATAGAGTCCTTCTGATCTTGTTTCGTAAAAGTAGAGGATCATGGGGTATTTCTTGCCGGGGTCAAAATCTTCGGGCTTATAGAGAATCCCGTCGCAGGGAATCCCATTTGCGCTTGTCCAGCGCACCAATTCGGCGGTACCCCAGTTGAACTCTTTTTGCTGTGGATTGATGTCGCTCAATTGAGTTTGTGTTTTGAACAGGTCGCGGGTGATGTAGAGGTTGGGCGATTCGGAATAGTTACTTCGAATGTAGGTAAACGCCTTCCCATCTTTGGAGCGTTTGAGTTGCGAGAAACTGTATCCGTCCACAACCATTTTTTGCATTTGAGGCCCCTTTTTGCTTTGGTCTTTACAGTAAAACCCCTTAGTTTTGTTCACATTGTCAAAGACGGTGAAATAGAGCATCTCTTTGGGTTTGATGGAGGAGGGTTTGGTGGCAATAAAGTCGCGTTCACCATCATCCGAAGCACCATCAAGACGAACAATCCGTAAGGTATATTGCTCTTTCCGTCCCACGCCCTCTGTCAGCATCGCAGGGGCTTTTGCTCCGCTTGGATCGACCTCCCAAATATCGTACCTGTCATTCACCAAAAAGGCGGCATCACCCTCTCTCCATCCCCCATTGCCATAAGGGCCGGGTAGTTGAGGGCGATCTTCTTTTTCGTTCCAGAAAGCAACCCCGATGCCATCGGTAAGGTTGCGCATCTTTTCGGTGGCTACCTCATAACTGAACCATGCACGCTTCATCTTATCGAACCAAACCAAATAGTTGCCTTCAGGTGAAGGGCTGATGTTTGTAAGTACTCCGGCTGTAATCACTTTTTTGGCTTTGCCATCTGCAACGTTAACTATGTACAGGTCTTCCGGAGAATCGCTATTCCACTGAGTCTCTATGCGGTAGGGCTGGTTGCTTGTGGAGTAGGCCCACGCTGAACTCCAATCGTTAGGAACCTGTACACCGGCGATGTCGGGCGTGGCCAATTGGACCAATCCCAATTGCGGATTTTGAATCTGAATGTAGGAGAGGTAAGATGCCTTTAACCTTGTTGGAAGTTGAAAAAGCTGTACCGTTTGTACATAGTCGTCCAAATAGTGCCAAATATCGAGCTTGGCCGTTTCAAAATCGATTAAGGTGGTATCTTTTTCCAACGGTTTTGGGGCAATCCCAAAGAAGAGGCGGGTGCCCTCCTTATTGATGGACAGCGTGCCGTTTTGGCTGACGATCCAATCTTTGGGAAGCCCTTTCACCTTTGAATCAACAAGCAAAGTTGCCTCAGCATCACCTCTCTTATAGAAATAGACGTTGATACTCTTCTCGGCTGCTTTGGAGGTGTCGGGATTGGCATAAAACGCAAAGTATTTCTCCTCTTTGTCTGAGGCGGGCAAGAAGAAGCGCGATTTGCGGGGGCCGGTAAGCAACGCCTGTTCCCTCTTGGCAACCAAGTCGTAGAGGTAGAGTCCATCCTTCGTTTGGGAAGAGTCTTTGATGTTTAGTTTTCGCACAAAAAAGAGCCGTGTACCATCCTTCACAAAGGAGTAATCGCCCACAGATTTGATGGTATCCACTTTACCGGTGGCAAAGTAGTGCAACATCAAGTCGCTCCCCTTTGTCTTAAATGCCACCGCCAAATTGCCCTCTCCGGCCATTTTAAACGATGATATAGAGGGATATTTGGTGAGTTTCGTCTGCCCGGGCACCCATATACACAGGGAGTCTTTGGGCATATCATCGGCCTTCTTTTTGGCCACCCTTGCTTGATAGGTATCTTGATAGAGTGGCGCAATGCCGCATACGGCATACTTGCCGTCAAAAGTCATCGCGGGTGATTTACCGCGATTAATGGTAAAAGAGGCGCCGGTAAGGAGATTGGTCAGTGCAACATAGCCATCGGAAGCTTGAGCCGAAACGGCATAGAGGCCATATTTCCCATCCGGACTATAGGTAACATTTCCCATCCTTTTCCATAGATCAAAATCGGTATGGTGCAGAGGCTTCTTTTGCGCCGAGAGCGAACACACTCCAAACAGCCCCACAACCAATAAAACATAAATTCTTTTCATATTCATACATTTTTTTACTTTTAATTACCTGCGGGGTCTGAGGGAGAAGTTTGCCGGAATGGGTTTGGGGCCAATTCGTCCATCGTCCATAGCGGCAGAGAGCGCCAATACGGCTACCACCATGGCGTTGTACTTGAGGTCGGACAAATTCAAACGCTCGTAGGTGTCCATAACGGTGTGGTAGCCACGTGAGTACTCCAACTCATCCTGAATAAATTGAAAGGCCGGTAAACCAATGCGGACAAAGGTATAATGGTCTGTTCCGCCCGTTCCGTGCGGGGATAGTACGCCAAAATCCATGGTTGCCAATGGTTTGATCCATTCTTGGAAAAAGGGAAAGGCCATATCGTGCCCCTCTAAATAGATGCCCCGAAACTTTCCTGACCCGTTGTCCATATTGAGGTAGAGGGCAAATTGACCATACTCTTTACGCGGTTTGTTTTCGTTGACGTCATAAAGATGGCTGTCCCTATAGCCTTCGGAGCCAACAAGCATCTGCTCTTCGCCGCCCCATAAGGCAATGCGAATGGTGCGGCGAGGCTTAATTCCCGTCTCCTTGATGATGCGCATTGCCTCCATCATTACAATACACCCCGACGCATTATCGCAGGCGCCGGTACCCCCATAGTTAGAATCCCAGTGTCCCCCAATCATCACCACCTCATCCTTCAATTTAGGATCGCTCCCGGGTATCTCGGCAAAGAGGTTATTGACTACCGGATTGTAGTAAAATTCATTTTTAACCTCCACCTCCATAGATACGGGAACCTTTCGGGAGATCAAACGCACCATACGCCCATGCGCCTCAATCGGAAGCACCAATTCGGAAACAGGTTCCGGTTCTCCCGTTTTGAAATTGGGGTTGGAATTTCTCCCAAGTGCCAAAGAGGAGGGAACGTTAAAGGCGCCGCTTCCGGTGATGATGACCGCCGGCTGCTCATCTTGCAATAATTTCCTGATTTCCAATTCCGAAATTCCGGAGGGTACCATATTTGACGCACGAAACGGTCGTGAAGGAAGGGGGCGCGGATCAATGGTCAATTCCGCCAATTTCTCATCGCTTTTGCGTGAGGCATAAGGGGTGAAGGGCATCTCATACCGCTCCCTTTCGGGCAGCAAAACGATCTTATT
>Ga0123353_10004980_pt1 | contig 17305 bp, 14 predicted proteins | sample TergutLab28metaG_3_FD_92763 | JGI IMG/M metagenome (GOLD analysis project Ga0123353, IMG submission 92763) | Labiotermes labralis P3 segment gut microbial communities from Petit-Saut dam, French Guiana - Lab288 P3 | ecosystem: Host-associated > Arthropoda: Insects > Digestive system > Gut ...
GCGCCCGTTCCTCTTCGCCCGTACGGTCAACATCCTGCACGACCACATCGTACGCGAAAAAGGTTGGCAAATGCTCATGTGGGCCGACCGCCTTAACAACGCCAAGGAATTCGGCTACCACGCGTGGGAAGGCGACATATGGGATACATGGAAGGCCATCGACCTCATCCCCAAGGACATCATCATGGCCGATTGGCACTACGACATGAACGAGCAAGGCTTCCGCGGGATCGAACGCTTTATCGAAAAGGGCTTCACCGTCCTCCCCGCCGCGTGGCGCAAGCTCGGCCAAACCAAATACCTGCTGGACGAAGCCCTTAAGTGGCGTGATTCCGCGAAGCAAAAAGGCTTCACGGGTGCCATGGCGGGCATGATGGTAACCAGTTGGAACAACTGCACAAACGATTTCCTCGATGCCATGCTGCCGATGTTGAAAGATAGAATACAGGAAGAACCCGAAATCGACCCCGACACGCCGCGGGAAAAACGCCCGCCCGCGGGTATCGCCGCAAGTATCGTGCATATGGCGGAAAGGCTGAAGGATTATCAGCCGTAAAATGGAGGGGATGTAAGTTCATGAATAAACCGAAAAAACACAGCGTCCTCATCGTGGGCGATTCTTTACAAAACGCAAACGCACTGAGGGATATTTTACATGGGGATTATACCGTTTATGCGGTAACGGATAGCAGAGAAGCCTTAAAAACAGCGGAAGACAGTATGCCGGACATCATTCTGCTGGATGTCGTTATGCCCGAAACGGACGGATATGAAGTAATCGCCGCGTTGAAAAACTCCGAAACGGCGAAGGATATCCCCGTTATTCTCATCACGGAGCTTGGCAACGGCGAAGCGGAAGAGAAAGGATTGGCGTTGGGTGCCGCGGATTGTATATCCAAGCCCTTCCGTGCCGCCGTTGTTAAAGTTCGGATCCAAAACCAACTTGGCTTGCTTGAGCGGGACGCGGCCGAGAAAAAATATTTAATCAGCGATTATGAATTGATGAAGTATCGGCTTACAAGCAACGCGTTACATATTGCGTTGTGGGATATGGAAGTCGCGGACGGCGATCCCGCCAACCCGGGCAGGCGATTCAAATGGTCACATGAATTTCGGCGGATGCTTGGTTTTAACGATGATAACGGCTTTCCGGAGGTCTTCGGCAGTTGGAGCGACCGTTTGCATCCCGAGGATAAAAGCAAAGTGCTTAAGGCTTTTGAGCGGCATTTGACGGACCGCACCGGCAAAACCCCCTACGATATCATATACCGTCTCATGCTGAAAAACGGTGAATACAAGTATTTCCGTGAATTTGGGACTGCGTTAAGAGACGACACGGGCAAACCCCTCAGGGTTGCGGGCGGCTTGATGGATATGACCGAAACGAAACAAATGGAAGCTGCCGTCCAAAGCCACCAAGAAGCCCTGACGAACATTTTAAACGGCATAAACGCAATGATTTACGTATCCGACATAAAAACCGACGAAATACTGTTTATCAACGAATATATGAAAAAACAGTTTAACATCATAGATGACGTTATCGGACAGCCTTGTTATAAGGTTCTGAACCAAGGCATTGATAAAAGATGTGATTGGTGTCCCTGCCATCGGCTTGATAAAGAACCGGATCAGGAAATCATTTGGGAGGAGCTTAATACCTTAACGAATCGCCACTACTTGAATACCGACAAATATATCGATTGGCCCGACGGTAAAAAGGTCCACATACAGCATTGCATCGATATATCCGATGTAAAGCAAATGCAGGAGGCGTTAAAAAAGAATAATGCCTTGCTGGAAGATTATAACATTTTGTTGCAAACCGTAAACAAATCGGCGTCTTTTCTCCTTAACACAGATATGGAATCCTATCTGTCGGATATAAACAGAAGCATGATGATCATCGGTGAAGCGGTGGGTGTTGACCGTGTGTATGTTTGGAAAAACCACATGATAGACGGGGCGCTCCACAGCACGCAAATATACGAATGGTCCGTGGGGGCGGCGCCGCAACAGGATAACGAATACACGGTAAATATGTCATACAGCAAAGCATTGCCGGGGTTGGAGGGGCTTTTCAGAAGCGGAAAATGCATCAACGGTATCGTCAGGGAAATGGACCGCGAATATCAGGATTATTTTTATCCGCAAGACATCGTTTCCATTATCATGGTACCCATTTTCGTAAATGAACAGTTTTGGGGATTCGTCGGTTTGGATGATTGCCGCAAGGAACGCGTGTTTTCCAAAAGCGAAGAAGCCTCGCTCCGTTCGATCGGTTTATTATACGCAAACGCCCATCACCGTAACGAAATGCTGTTGGATATCCGCAGCACCTCAACGAAATTGGAAATCGCCCTCGAACAAGCCACCTCCGCAAACAAAGCAAAAAGTGATTTCCTTTCCAACATGAGCCATGAGATACGCACGCCGATGAATGCAATCACTGGCATGACGAACATCGGAAAGTCGGCCACCGATTTGAAGCAGGCGCAATACTGTTTCGGCAAGATTGAGGACGCTTCCGTTCTCTTGCTCGGTATCATCAATTCTATCTTGGATATGTCAAAAATCGACGCGGGTAAATTCGAATTATCCTGTTCCGAATTTCATTTTGAAAAGATGCTCCAACGGGTTATCGATGTGTTTAACATCCAACTGCAGGAAAAAAAGCAACGCTTTGCGATAGAAACCGATAACGACATCCCAAAGACACTTGTCGGGGACGAACAGCGTTTCTCGCAGGTGTTGATAAACCTTATCGGTAACGCGATTAAGTTTACGCCCGAAGAAGGTTCGATTAACGTCAGCGCGAAAATACTTAAGGAAGAGGATGGCGTTTGCACGATTCGGATGTCGGTTAAGGATAACGGCGTCGGCCTCAGCGTCGAACAGCAAGCCAATATATTCCAACCCTTTTGGCAGGTTGAGAACAAAATGTCCCGCAATTTTGGGGGAACGGGACTTGGCCTTGCGATTTCAAAAAGTATAATCGATATGATGGACGGGGATATATGGGTTGAATCAAGGCTTGGGAAAGGGGCGACCTTTACCTTCACGGCTAAAATAAAACGGGGGCAAGGCAATGAAAACGACCTTAAAGGACGCGACGCGGAGGCGGGGGAAAAAGCGGTAACGCAATTCCCTAACCGCCGCGTACTGCTGGTGGAGGATTTGGAAATCAACCGTGAAATCGCGATTGCCTTGCTTGGACCGACGCTTGTGGAAATCGATATCGCGGAAAACGGTAAGCGGGCGGTTGACATGTTCCGCAACGCTTCCGATCAATACGACCTGATCATCATGGACTTGCAAATGCCGATTATGGACGGTTACGAAGCGACGAAAATGATCAGGGCGCTTGACATCCCAAAAGCGAAATCCATACCCATCATCGCGATGACGGCGAATACGTTTCAAGAAGATAAAGATAAATGCATTGCCGCGGGGATCAACGCCCATATCGGCAAACCGTTGGACCGCGTTGAATTTATGGAGCGGATATGCGGCTATTTGGGCGGTAACGGCGTTTAACGCAAAAACCCTGCGCGAGATATTATAACCGCCCGCACAGGGTCATCGCTTTTGAAAAATTATTCAAACGTAACCGAAGGCAAATTCCCCAAGTTATTCCCTTCCGTGTTGTCGGGGAGGGATTTCAAGTATTCCGTCCCGTCGCGTTCGGAAATGCCCACGCCCGAAATACCGCCTTGGCGTGCAAGGGCCACGCCTTCGTCCTTGTTAAGCGTTTGGCCGTTGGAAAGTTGGTAGCCCACGATCGCGCCGCCTTCCTTAACGAGACCCGTAATGGTCGCCGCGTCGGCGTTGGGGGTGGGGACTTCCTTCATGGCCATCATGGGTAGTGCGGATGCATTTGGGTTGTTCATGTAAATCGCTCCTTTTTGGTTTTTATTTACTATTCCCCATCTTTCGTCGGATATGCAACCATGGTTCGTGTAATGCCGTCAATGTGTGTTCACTTTTGACACAAATCCCCAAAAACCCTATACTTCCTTCAACGGGAGTGTTTTATGTGAAGCCGATCATCCAATTGGAGCAACGCCTGATCGATAAGATCGCCGCGGGGGAAGTGGTTGAGCGGCCTTTGTCCGTCGTGAAGGAATTGATTGAAAACGCCATCGACGCGGGTGCGGGTATCGTCACGGTGGAAATCACCGACGGCGGCCTTGAAGCGATCCGCGTGACGGATAACGGCGTCGGCATCCCCGCCGATCAATTGTTATTGGCTTTCGCCCGCCACGCCACCTCAAAGATCGCTCAAGCGGAGGATTTGTTTGCCGTCCGTACACTCGGTTTCCGCGGGGAAGCGTTGTCCAGCATCGCCGCTGTCGCGCACGTCGAAATGATAACCAAATCCCAAAACGCGGTGACGGGCGTACGCGCCGAGGTGCACGGCGGCACGTTCATCAACCGGCAGGAAATCGGCTGCGCCAACGGCACAACCGTTATCGTATCCAACCTTTTCTACAACGTACCCGCACGGCGTAAGTTCCTGAGGAAACCCGCCACCGAAGCGGGTTATATTTCCGACTGCTTACAAAAACTGGCCTTGGGTAACCCGGGGTTGTGTATCCGTTACATCTCCAACGGCCAATCGGTGTTCCAAACCAACGGGAACGGCGACCTGCGCACCGCCATGCTCAACGTATATGGGCGGGAAGTAGCGGGCAAATTGATAACCGTGGACGCAAACAACACAAAAAACGGGAGCTTCAGTTTGCGCGGCTTGCTCGGCAAACCCGAAATCGCCCGCGGCAACCGCAGTCACGGCACGTTTTTTATAAACGGACGGTATATACAAAGCCGCCTGCCCGCCACAGCCGCCGAAGCAGCCTTCAAGACCATGCTTCCCGGCGGCAAATTCCCTTTATATGTACTTAACCTCACCCTCCCGACGGAATCGTTGGACGTTAACGTCCACCCCGCTAAAATGGACGTACGCTTCGCAGACGAAACCGCCGTATGCGATTTCGTCCGTTTGGCGTTGGAGGAAGCCCTCGACAATCACAATCTTTTCCCCACGGCGCGGTTCATCCGCAATAATGAAAGCGTTATAAAGGAATTGGACCAGATCCAAATCCAACCGGAGGAACCACGTCCGCATTACTACACGATGCAAACAAAACCCGAACCGACCGAGGGTTTGACCTTAAGGGAAAATGAAAACAAGCAAATAAAAAACAACGTAAACGTTGAAAAAGCAATACCGCAAAAGGAAAGTAATTTTACTTTCACGGAGTCGCCGTCTCCCACCCCTTTCTTCCGACATTACCGAATCCACGGCTTACTGTTTAATACGTATTGGTTGATTTCGCAGGGCGAATCGCTGTACCTCGCCGACCAGCACGCCGCACACGAGCGCGTATTATATGAAGAGCTCCTCCGACGCGCGTCGGCTTTACAGATACACGCCCAACCCTTGATCGCACCCGTCCCTTTACGTCTGACCCCGCGCGAAGCGCAAACCCTGCGTGACAACAGTGAGCATTTCGCCCGTTTGGGGTTTGAAATATCTTGGGACGGCGAACCCGCCCTCGCCGCCGTGCCGTTCTTATTTAAGGGTCCGATAACAGGCGGGTTTTTTATGGAGCTCTTGGACAAGCTGTCCGAAACATCACCAAGCGGCGAAAGCATCTACGCCAATAAAACGGAACTCATCGCCATGTCCGCTTGCAAAGCGGCCGTAAAAGGCGGGGATAATCTATCGGAAGAAGAAGCCCACGACCTGCTGAGGCAGCTTTTTAACATGGACAACCCCTTTACCTGCCCGCACGGGCGGCCGACAATCATCGAAATCACGCGGCGGGAGTTGGAACGTCGTTTTAAGCGGGGATGAGCGGAAAAATGCTGTATGTGATCGCGGGGCCGACCGCAAGCGGAAAAACGGCGGTGGCAATAACCTTGGCGCGGATGGTTAACGGTGAAGTAATAAACGCGGATTCCATGCAGGTATACAAAGGTATGGATATCGGTACGGCCAAACCCACGACGGAGGAACGCGGCGGTATCCCGCACCATCTGTTGGACGCGGTAAACCCCGACGAACCGTTTTCGGCGGCGCAATACCAACGCTTGGCGAAGGCGGCCATCGAGGATATCCGTAAGCGGGGGCGTGTACCGATTTTGGTGGGGGGTACGGGTTTTTATATTAACGCGACCGTATACGATACGGATTTTTCACGCGAAGACGGCGATTCCGCCGCGTTGCGGGAATATTATGCCGCCCTTGCCGTGGAAAAAAGCGCGTATCACATACACAAACTGCTGGCGGATCGCGACCCGCAATCCGCCGCTATTATCCACCCGTGCAACATAAAACGCGTGGCACGGGCGTTGGCATTCTGCGAAGGTACGGGTACGCTGTTTTCATCGCACAACGAAAACCAACGCGAAAAAAAAGCGCGGGTAACCTTACCCGAAGGCATAAGGTTCATCGTGTTGGATATACCCCGATCCTTGCTGTACGACCGTATCAACCGACGTGTGCGGGTAATGTTCGATACCGGTTTGGAGGGTGAAGTGGCGGGTTTGCTCGCCGCGGGGTATTCACGGGATTTACCGTCCATGCAAGGGATCGGTTATAAGGAAACGGTCGAATATATAACGAACGGGGCAAAATCGGACGACCGCGTAAGCTGTATGGAATCAATCGCCCAAAACACCCGCCGTTATGCCAAACGCCAACTGACATGGTTTCGGCACAATGCCCCCCATGCGGAGTGGCTAAACGCGGAAGACGGCGCGGAAACGGTCGCGCGGCAAATCATGAAAGGATGATAAACATGCAGAATTTTCAAGACGCTTTACTCAGCGCGGTACGTAAGGACAACGTACCCGTCACCATCTTCCTCACCAACGGCTTCCAAATCCGCGGCTTGATAAAAGCGCATGATGCGTACGTCATTATAATAGAAGCGGACGGTAAGCAACAAATGGTATATAAACATGCCATCTCCACAATCATCCCGCTAAGGTCCGTGCTGCGGTTAAACGTCGTGGATCGTGTGACGATCACCGAAGCCGCCTCATCGGAAATACAAACCGATATCGTAGGGGAAGCATGTTTTACGACCGCTTAACCGCGCTGGGTATTGACGCAACGGTCGCGGATTTCGTAAGCAAGGCGGAAAACGACCCCGTAGTACGGCAAGCCTTCGGGCACGCGGACGACATTGCTTCGCATAACCAACTCAAGGTACTGTATGCCATGCAAACCAACCGCTTAAGCGACGCCCACTTTACGGACAGCACGGGTTACGGTTACCACGATATCGGCCGTGAGGTGTTGGAGGATATTTACGCGGAAATCTTTCGTGCGGAAGCGGCATTGGTACGGCCCCAGTTGATTTCGGGTACCCATGCGCTGGCAACAGCTTTGTTCGGTAATCTGCGTCCGGGTGATGTGTTGTATTCCCCGGTGGGCGCGCCGTACGATACGCTGGAAAGCGTCATCGGGATACGTCCCGCGATCGGTTCGCTGGCGGAATACGGTGTCGGCTACCGCCAAACCGAACTAACGGACGCGGGCGGCTTCGATTATCCGCGCATCCGTAAGGTATTAAACGATGAACCCCGGATTAAAATGGTGACGATACAACGGTCAAAGGGGTATGCTTGGCGTCCGTCCTTTACCGTCGCCCAAATCGAGGGTTTAATATCGGAGATTCGGGGAATCCGTCCCGATGTATGCGTTTTGGTGGATAATTGCTACGGCGAATTTACGGAGGAGCGCGAACCCATCGAAGCGGGTGCGGACATCATCGCGGGTTCTCTGATAAAAAACCCCGGCGGCGGCATCGCGCCCGGCGGGGGATATGTGGCCGGTAAAAAGGAATACGTGGAACGCGCCGCAACACGCTTGACCGCGCCCGGTATCGGCGGCGAAGTGGGGCCGACGCTGGGTATGACGCGTGCGTTATTGCAAGGCTTGTTCATCGCCCCGCAAACGGTGGGGGGTTGTATCCGCGGCGCGGTATTGACGGCGGCTGTGTTCGCACGTTTGGGTTTCGCCGTCAACCCAACGCTCGGTGAAACACGCACCGACATCGTGCAAGCCGTGCGATTGGGCGATGCGGAAAAGGTCCTCGCGTTTTGCCGCGGGATACAGCTGGCCGCGCCGGTGGACAGCTTCGTTACGCCGATCGCCGCGCCCATGCCGGGTTATGCCGACGGTGTGGTGATGGCTGGGGGTACGTTTATCCAAGGTTCATCCATAGAATTAAGCGCGGACGCACCCATGCGCGAACCGTACAACGTATTTTATCAGGGCGGCTTAACATCGGCGCACGCCCGCGCGGGTGTGGTATTCGCGTTGGATGCATTAAAAAAGGAAGGGTTGATAAAACTATAGGGAAAACACCCCGGGAGGTTTTATGCCGAACGCTTTTTGTTATAAATATATTCTGCGCGCGGCTTACCTAACGATAGCCGCGTTATTTTTATTCACCATTGATATAAGCGCCGAAGGGTTGGTACCCGCGTTAAATGATTCCGGCTTTTTGCAATTGGTAAACGCGGACAATCCCTTGCCCGCATCCTATGTGCCGCGGAGCCTTACCTTATATAACCGTGTTCGTGTTCACCCCGTCGCGCGTGATGCGTTTATCCGAATGCAGGCCATCATGGAGTGTGAAGGTATATACGGACTGCATTTGCACAGTGCGTATCGCGACTACACCCGTCAAAAAATCCTTTTTACCCGAAAAACGAAGCAGTACAAATCATACGGTTATACGCACGAGGGAGCCGAAGCCCTCGCCGCCTTTACCGTGCAGCGCCCCGGCGCAAGCGAGCATCAAACGGGGCTTGCGCTGGACGTAAGCACCACGGGTCAGCTTACGCAATCCTTCGGCGATACAAAAGCGGGGGAATGGCTTGCAATAAATGCGCACCGCTTCGGCTTCGTAATCCGTTACCCGCTAACGAAAACGCACATAACCCATATCATCTACGAACCTTGGCATTTGCGTTACGTGGGCGTACCCCACGCCGCCATCATATACGAACACGGATTGGTGTTGGAGGAATATACGGGCTTTCTTATGCAACACCCTTCCTATATATATGAAGCGGATGACGGCGAGCGGTATCTCGTACTGCTGACCGCCGATTTGCCCGACCCCATACCCGACGACGTGATCGACGTAAATACCGTCCGTTATGAAAACGAAACGTATTATGTCACCGCTTCACGCATAAACCATCCGCTATTGCGATAAATATGCGAATATAACCGTGAAACGGATATGCAAAAAATCCTGTTTACATTTACATGGCAAGCGTTTATAGTGAGCCGATTCCAATCATCGAAAGGGGCGAACCCGCATGGGCGGTTATGTCATCATCACCGATTCCACAACGGATTTACCGCAATCAAAAGCCGAAGAATGGGGCGTTGAGATTATCCCGTATATCTTCAACCTCGACGGTAAGGAATACTTCAATTACCTTGACTGGCGCGAAATGTCGGTCAAGGGCTTCTACGACGCGTTACGCGAGGGTAAAAAAGGATCCACCACACAGGTCAACCAATTCCGTTATATGGAAATTTGGGAGCCCTTCCTGCAGGAAGGCAAGGATGTCCTGTACATGTGCCTTTCTTCGGCGTTAAGCAAAAGCTACGAGCAAAGCGAGTTGGCCGCACGAGAGCTGAGCGAAAAATATCCCGACCGTAAGATCATCACCATCGATACAAAGTCCGCCAGCTTGGGGATGGGCCTCCTTACTTACTACGCTGCCAAAGCCCGCGATGAAGGCAAGACGATATCGGAACTCGCCGATTATATAAATAAACTGATCCCCGTTATGCACCATTGGGTAATGGCGGATGACCTGCACCATTTGCGTCGCGGCGGGCGTGTATCGGGCGCGGCGGCCTTCATGGGTACGGTGCTTAACATCAAACCCATGATCCATATGACCAAGGAAGGCAAGCTAACCCCCATGACCAAAGCGCGCGGCCGCAATAAAGCCCTCGAGTTCATGCTGGAGCAAATGACCCATCATGAGATGTCACCCGCCAAGCAGCCCGTGTTCATTTCCCATTCGGACGCTCCCGACCTTGCCGAACAATTGAAGCAAATGGTTATCGCCAAACACGGCGACCGTGAATTCGTGATCAATGAAATCGGCCCGGTCGTTGGCGCGCACACAGGCCCGGGTACGATTGCCCTGTTTTTTATCGGGAATGAAAGACGTGGCTGATTTGGGTATGCCCGATTCGGTTTCCGAAATACCCGAAGCGGAAAACAAACGGTCGGGATAACCCTTTGACCGCACGAAAATACGATCTGACCCAAGGACCAATCCTTAAAAAATTGGTCCTTATTTCTGTTCCCATTATGGCTACGTCTTTTATGCAAATGGCGTACAACCTGACGGATATGTTTTGGATGGGGAGGCTTTCCTCGGCTTCAGTGGCGGCGGTGGGTACGGCAGCCATGTATTTGTGGCTGTCGATGGCTTTTGTCATGATCGGTCGCATGGGCGCGGAAATCGGCGTTTCGCAATATATGGGGAAAAACGACGAAGAAGGCGCGAAGCGGTTCGCAAGCAACGCCGTGTGGGTGGCTGTGTGCTTGGGGCTTGTATATACCGCAATCATGATAGCCGTACGCAAGCCGCTCATCGCCTTCTTTAATATAGAGGATATACAGGTAGTGGCGGAGGCGGAGCAGTACCTTGCCGTGTCCGCGCTGGCGTTGCCGTTGATATTCATACATAATATTTTCACCGGGGTGTTTAACGGTTTCGGTAACACGAAGCTCCCTTTTTATATCAATTCGGTCGGATTGATTATAAATATATTAATATCCCCTGTTTTGATATTTTCCTTCCCTTTGAAAATCGGGGGATTTACCTTTACCTTTGGCGCGGGCTTGGGTATTACGGGCGCAGCGCTGGGTACGGTCATCGCGTCGATGGTAAACCTTACGCTTAAAATATGGGCGATGAAGCGCTACAGAAACCGACCGTTTGAAACCTACCGTTATTTCACGCGTCCGTGCGTACATACGGTTAAGCAAATCTTTATATGGGGTACACCCGTAGCCGTTGAATCCATGCTCTTTACCTTCCTGTTTATGGTGATGGCGCGTTTTATCGCCGAATTCGGGACGGGGGCGATTGCCGCCCACCGCGTAGGTTATCAAGTAGAAGCGCTTGCCTATCTTGTGGGGGGCGGCTTTGCTTCCGCCATAACCGCGTACATGGGGCAGAATTTCGGCGCAAGCCAATGGGAACGGATTAAAACGGGCTATCGTATGGGTGTGACGGCGATGGGTATCTACGGCGCGGCGATGGCGGCGTTCCTGTTTCTCCTCGCCGAACCGTTGGTCGCAATTTTCCTTTCCTGTCCGGAGGAAATCCGCATGGGTGGGGAATATCTGCGCGTCATTTCAATGACGCAAATATTGGGTTGTATGGAAGGCGTCGCCGCGGGGGCGTTCCGCGGGCAAGGTCAAACGGTTAAGCCGAGTATCGTGAGCGTTACCTGCAATGTATTGCGGGTAATCTTCACGTATGCGGCGGTACGGGTATGGGGCTTAAACGGGATATGGTACGGTATTGCGGTTTCGGTTACGATACGAAGTTTATGGCTGATGGGGTGGTATCACATTTATAAGCGGAATTTAAAACGTTTGCGAAAATAGTTGCCGCTTTGCAGGGGTGCCGTTAAATAAAAGTGTTGACAATAAGAAAAGACAGTTGTATTATTTGAGAGAAAATACAATTGTCTTATTTTTATGGGGGAATCACGATGAACAAACACAACAATTTACCCGTTGCCGAATTCGAGGTTATGCAAATCATTTGGGATAATCCGGTGCCGATTTCCACGGTGCTGGTGCACAGCTTGGCTAAGCCGGAAAAGAAATGGAAGCTGCAATCGGTAATGACGCTGCTTACCAGACTTGAAAAGCGGGGCTTCCTTTCCAGCGAAAAACGGGGGCGGGAACGTTTTTATATCCCGCTGGTTACCCAAGAGGACTATTTAAACCGTGAAACGAGTTTGTTTATCAAGCGGTATCACAAAAATTCGCTAACCCGATTGATGGGTGCGTTGTTTGCGGGGGGTAAACCGAAGGGCGAGGACCTAAGCGAAATCGAAGCATGGCTGAAAGCGCAACAACCCGAGGATTAAACACCGCATAAAAATCCATAGGCATAACTTCGGGGTCGGAAGGAAGTGGCGTTGTGTTTGATTTGTTTGTACGTATATTGGAAAATTCGGTAATCATGTCGGTTGCGATATGCGTGATGTATGTATTGTCGCGGCTGACGCGGAACAAAACCTCGCCGCGGGTGCGGCATATTTGTTGGGTTGTGATTGCGGTGGGGTTGCTTTTGCCGGTGCGCCCGTCTTTGATTACCGTACCGCTGCCGGAATCGGTCGCACAAGCGGTACAGGGGGTAGCGGAACGGGCGGAACAGATGCCGGAAGTTATCCCGCCCGACGAAACCGTTATCAGCAATCCCGAATCCTATGCCCATACATACAACGAAGGTATTACTTTACCCGCCGATAATCATTTTACCGTTGGCGAATACGAAAGGCAAAGGAACGGTATGCAAATCAATTGGCGGCTCTTGCTCCCCGCCGTATGGGGTGCGGGGGTATGTATATTTCTTTTGGTATGTATTATCCGGCACATGCATTTTATGAAAATTATCCGTTGCTGGGCCAAACCGTTTCCCTTTGTGCCGAAAGGGAAAAAGGATGATCTGTTAAACGATGTCCGACGCGTCTTGGATTTACGCCGCTGTCCGGAACTATTAACCTGCCCGCTGACGGCGACGCCGATTATCACGGGTTTATTATCTCCCGTCATTATCCTGCCCGATACGCAGGAAAGTCCCGAACGCTTGCGGCTTATACTTTTGCATGAAATGCTGCACATCAAACGCAGGGATATCTGGAAACGCGTATTGTCGCTTTTGGCATCGGCGGTACATTGGTTTAACCCGTTGGTATATCTGATGAGCCACGGGATACAAACCGAAGCGGAACTGGCCTGCGACACGGATGTGCTGCGGTATGCGGGCGATGATGCGCGGGCGGAATACGGGCTGGCCGTTTTTACCACGGAACGGCGCAAGCATACGATGCAAACCGTTTTCGCGTCCGCTTTATCGGGCGAAGGGAAGAACCTGAAACGCAGGTTGGCTGAAATCATTGAAAAGAAGCACACGCGGCGGGGGCTGGCGATCGCCTGCGCGGCATTCATGGTCGGTGCGGTGCTGATGGCGGGGATGCTTGCTTATGAAGGTGAACGTTTAAGCGACGGCGAATTTATTATTTTCACGGAGGACATAAGCTGGCGGGGTGACGGGGTAGTATGGGACCCCTCCGTACAACACCACGCAGAAAACCCCATCACCTTGGAAAACGGCGGAAGCCTGGTTATTTACCTCCCGGGCGGTTGGATAAGCGATTCCCGTCATTCGCGGATAGTGGACGCGATTCGGGTATTCCGGTCACAAAACCCTGATGTGGAAGTAACCGTCGAGCGTGTGGGCAGCTTGGAGGATTGGTGGGGTGCTTATGTTACGCGGGTATCCACAGAGCTGATGGCGGGCATGGGGCCGGACATTATCCTCACGGATTTTTTCGATGATATCCACAAGACAATGGACAGCGGCTTATTTATGGACTTGTCGCCCCTGTGGCACCGCGACCCCGATTTTACCGCGCGAGAACAGCTTAACCCCGCCATCATGGACGCGGGGGTGTATCGGGGGCGGCGGTATGTAATCCCGTTGGGTTTCACGCTCCCCATTTACCTGAGTGAGCGGGGCGCACTTGAGAACGTCGGCTTTGACTTTGACGCCGATACGGACATCATTTCATTTTTAAACGCGGTCAACGCCGCTGTACCCAAGGCGCAGGAGAATCCGCGCTTCCGTTTCCCCATTAATGAATTACGTTCCTTTGAACATGAACGATTCCCCATTCCCCTTGTGGACTTTGAGCGAGGGATTGTATTGCCTTATGAAGCCGAGGTTCGCGCCTTTAGTGAAGCGTATTTGCCATTCTTGGCATGGAATTTGGATTATTCCGAACATTTTTGGCAAATGTCCAACGCCGATACGTTGATTCATCAAGGACGCGTTATGTTTATCGACCGCTCCGATTTGACGTTCAGAATGTTTTTTGAAGTCAGCAGAATGCACAGCCGTCGGCGCGAACCGTATATTACCGCGCTGCGTAACCACAGGGGTGAGCTCCACGCCACCGTTACGCAAGGGGTGGCAATCAACGCCCATAGCCCCAATTATGAAAACGCGTGGAAATTTATCCGCTTGTTATTAACGGAAGACCGCCAATACGGAAGGGTCGGAGGCGAAGCGGATGCAGGCTTAAACTTCGGTATGCCCGTAAACATGGCGGCGTTAAACCGGCAAATCGGCGAAGTCTTGGAAGAAGACCAATATGTCGGCACAACGGAAGGAACACAATTGATTTACGCGCTTTCCATGGAGCAGAAGCAACCCGTGATGGATTTAATCGAAGGCATCACCTCCGCTTCCCTGCCCAACCGTATCTTGTTGCATAATTTTTACAATGATTCAATGCAACCGTTCTTTTCGGGCCAACGATCCATGAACAGCAGTTTGAACGAGTTGCGGCGGCGTTTGCAATTTTATGTTTCGGAGTAACCGATATGCGTATACTTACCCTCAAAAATAAAGAAACCTTTACCGGCTTGGGTTATCTGGCGTTACCGCTGGCGGGCTTTTCTTTGTTTTACATAGCGCCGTTCTTTATCATGCTTAACCGTTCCGTTACGCGGGGCGGTACGTGGATCGGCTTTGAAAATTATGAAAACGTACTGCGCAGCGAGGCGTTCCGGCTGGCGGCATGGAATACGTTCCGTTTTATCGGCATGGGCGTACCCGCGTTGATGCTTTTGGCTTTGTGTGCCGCGTTGGTACTTGATACACGGGCACGGGGTAAGGACGGTTTCCGTGCGGCGTTTGTGCTTCCGCTGGTGCTCCCCGCAACGGCGGTGATCATGGTGGTACGGGTTTTTTTCGACCATGGGGGGGTTGTTAATTATGTACTGTCCGGGATGGGCAGGGATACGGTTAACCTCTTAGGTTCCGCTCATATATTTTGGGTATTTTGGGGGATATTTATTTGGAAGAATGCGGGGTTTGCGATTATCCTCATGTTGGGGGGACTGTTGCAAATCCCCAAGGATTACCACGAAGCGGCACGTATGGACGGCGCGAACGCGTGGCAGCGGTTGCGTAAGATTACCCTGCCGCTGATGGCTCCGACGTTTATCTTCGTGGCGATATTGTCCGTCGTGGGGGCGTTTAAGTCCTTCCGTGAAGCCTTCGCGCTGGGCGGATCCTATCCCCCCGACGGCGCGTATATGGTACAGCATTTTATCCAAAACAATTTCGACCGGCTTAACTTCCCGCGCTTAAGCGTGGCAAGCGTGCTGACGTTTATCGTGATATTCGCCTGTGTGCTTGTCATGTTCGCTTGGCCCGAAGAGAGTGAACTCGAATGAAGCAATTGGCGAAATATTTATTCCTCGGCGTGTTGGCTGTGCTTGCTTTATTTCCGTTATTTTATGTCGTCGTCAATTCCTTCATCGGTTCGGCGGAATTCAGCCGATATTACGGCGGCTTGGGCGAAGGGCTTACGGGATTCAATCCCCTGCGCATCATCCCCGATTGGATTTCCGCTGAGGGGTATCGGGAGGTTTTTTACAACCGTCCCCATTTTTTGATGCGTTTTTGGTATTCGGTTTTCTTAAGCGGGTCGATTTTGGCGGGACAATTGGTGATTGCCGTATTGGGCGGGTATGCGTTTGCGCGTTTTCGTTTCCCGGGGCGGAGCGTTTTGTTTTTTGTTATCGTCCTTATTATGATGATGCCTTTACAGGTTACGCTGGTGCCGAATCTGATTATCGTTGACCGTTTGGGTTTGCACGGTACGTACGGGGCATTAATTTTACCCGGGATATTTTCGGCGTTCGGCGTGTTCCTAATGCGGCAGGTAATGAAATCCTTGCCGAACAGTATATTCGAATCGGCAAAGCTGGACGGGGCGGGTTCCTTCGCCGTGTTATTGCGGATGTGTCTGCCCAATTGCAAGCACGGCTTGGCGGCATTGGCGGTATTAAACTTCGCCGACAGCTGGAACATGGTGGAGCAGCCCTTGGTTTTCCTGCGGTACGCGCACCAATATCCGCTGGCGGTGTATTTGGTCGGCTTTACGGGAATCCCCCCGGAGGTTGTGTTTACGAGCGGCTTGCTTTCGGTGCTTCCCGTTCTTATGTTATTTTTGTGGTTTAAAGATGAAATCGCATTCGGAATGGAATATTCCGTAGTCAAATAGGGGGCGCGTATGAAAAAAATCATCAGGATTTCGTGTATAACGGTGTTAATTATATTAGCCGTGCTTACCTTTGTGTCGCGGACGGTGTACAACCGTAACCTGCCCCGCGTATCCGTAACGGTGGCGTCGGCGGGGTTTGTGCCGCTTACGAATACCCGTGACGTTTTGGTTACGGTACCCAATACATGGCGCGTAACGGAAGTTTTGGCTAGGGAAGGCGCGGAAGTGGAGCGAGGGGATACATTGTTTTTATTTGACAGACGCGCTCATGACCTTGATCGTCACGGCGTGGAGCTGGAAATCCTGCGGCTGGAGGACGCGGTCGATGCGGGCGACGAACGTGCCCCCGCCGAATTGGAACACGCAAGACAGCGGTTAGCCTACATCATTTCTACAACCCCGCCCGAAAACGGCTTGCCGGCTCCCATATCGGGCAGAATTATCCAATTGGACGAAAATACCCACACCTTGGTTATCCGCAACGAAAGCGTCGCGCAAGGCAGGACGCAATCCTTTGTTGTACCCGCCGGCGCCGTGTTTTCCACGGGCTTTGACAGTTACGTTATTTATGAAATCAACAGCCGCTCGGGGTTTTTCGGGCCGGAGGATTTTGTTACCGCCGTGCCGGTTAGTATTCTGCGTGACAACGGCGTGTTGGTGTCCGTTGAAGCGCGGATCCGGTACGACGAAGACCGTATGGCCGAAATGAAAATAGCTTATGACATATCGGGTTGGGTAAACAGCGGGGATACGGTTTGGGTGCGGAGCGTTTCCGAAAATTTTTGAGAATAATAAACTTTTTTCAAAAAAGGTGTTGACAAAGGATGGAGTACTGGTATAATGGCGTTCGTCTCTCTTGAATTGGGGGGGACGAGGGTGACGGATAGCAACAGGAAGTCACAACGGAAAGTATCGGTTTTGAGGTAA